>OGLJ01000472.1_pt1 | contig 46455 bp, 40 predicted proteins | sample 1572801 | NCBI WGS metagenome assembly OGLJ01 (sample SAMEA2581877, study PRJEB24529) | metagenome | biome: Human gut stool | place: China | collected 2011
ACCGGAATACGGAAAGCGATAATGCCGAAATAACGAAAGGTTCAGCCAAAAAGAACGGCGACATACAATTTCATATGCTAATTAAAGGTGCTGAGAAATGGCAGGACAGAGAACTAATAATTATATTATATAAAAATACGAATCAATGCTTTGTTAATATCAATAGAGGACATTCCGGACAAAATATTGTTAATTTCAAAGGATACGTATACCCGCTGGCGACCGAATGACACAAAACCGGGAGACCTTTTCAAAGGGTCTCCCGGTTCGAATAACATAATCGTCGGAATCAGACGGTTTTAAGCACTTCGAGCAGCAGGTCCCAGAATTTGGGAACCGTGGCGATTTCGAGCCGTTCGTCGGGCGAGTGCACGCCGCGCAGGGTCGGGCCGAACGAGACCATTTCCAGTTCGGGGTATTTTTCGAGGAACAGGCCGCACTCCAGTCCGGCATGGATCGCACGGACCTTGGGATCGGCGCCGAACAGCCGTTTATAGGCATCGACCGTCTTTGCAAGCAGGGCCGACTGCGGGTCGGGCGTCCAGCCCGGATAGCCGTCGGAGTGGGCGACATCGGCTCCGGCCAGCGCAAATACCGATTCGACCATCTGCATTACATAGGTCTTGGCGCTCTCGACGGACGACCGCTGGGACGAGGTGACGACGATGCGGTCGTCCCCCACGAATTTGACCGAAGCGAGGTTGGTCGAGGTTTCGACCAGCCCCGGCACGGCGAACGACATGGCGATCACGCCGTTGGGCACGCCCACCAGCGAATAGACCAGTCCGAACTGCGTCCGGGCGTCGAGCACCCGATCGACCTGCGGCATTTCGTTGAGCGTGATCTTGAAGTTGGGTTCGCGCAGACGGAACTCGGCTTCGAGATCGGCGGCGAAAAGTTTGTAGCGCTTGATGAACTCATCCTTGAACCGGACCGGAACGCCGAAGATCGCATAGGCCTCGCGGGGAATCGCATTGCGCAGGTTGCCGCCGTCGAACCAGCTCAGCTTCAGCTCGTAGCTCTGCATGCCGTCCCACAACAGACGTGCGACGGTCTTGTTGGAATTGACGCGGCCCTTGTCGATGTCGTCGCCCGAATGTCCGCCCTGCAGGTCCGAGACATCGACCCGGAAGAAGGCGTAGTTTTTCGGAGCCTCCTCCATCGTATAGCGGAACGTGGCGACCGTGTCGATGCCGCCGGCGCAGCCGATGAAGATCTCGCCCTCGTCCTCCGAATCGAGGTTGACGAGGTATTTGCCCGTAAGCATATCTTCGCCCAGCTCGAAGGCCCCGGTCAGACCCGTCTCCTCGTCGACCGTAAAGAGCGCTTCGACGGGGCCGTGCTCCACGGAGGGGTCGATCAGGACAGCCAGCGCGGCGGCCATGCCGATACCGCAGTCGGCGCCGAGCGTCGTGCCTTCGGCCCTGACCCACCCGCCGTCGATGCGCGTGCGGATCGGGTCCCGGTCGAAATCGAACTCCACGTCGGAGTTCTTCTCGCAGACCATGTCCATATGCGACTGGAGAATAACCGTCGGACGGTTCTCGAAGCCCGGCGTGGCGGGCTTGCGCATCACCACGTTGCCGATGGCGTCCTTCTTGTATTCGAGATTGTGCTTCCGGGCGAAATCGACCAGAAATTCGATGATCCTGCCCTCCTTCTTCGAGGGGCGCGGAACCCGTGTGATGGCGTCGAACTGCTCCCAGACGATGCGGGGTTCCAGATTGGTAATTGCTGACATATCCTATGATAAATTAAAGTCCGTTCTTCATCCCCCGCCGGATTTCCGGAACGTTCTGCGAATCCGGCTCCGCAGAGCGAGGGTATTTTTTACAAAGATATTAAAAACAGCGCAATTTTCGGTATCTCAGGTCCTGTTTTTTGCAGCGGAAACGCGGCGGGCAAATAAATTTGCTTTTACATGCCGGTTCGATTATCTTTACGCAAAAAAACGGAGACCATATGACCGATTTCAGGATAGGACACGGATACGACGTGCATGCGCTGGCGGACGGCCTGCGGCTGATACTGGGCGGAATCGAGATTCCCCACACGAAAGGATGCGTCGCGCATTCGGACGGCGACGTGGCGATACACGCCGTATGCGACGCGCTGCTGGGCGCCGCGGCGCTGGGCGACATCGGGCTGCACTTCCCCGACACGTCGGACGACTTCGCGGGAATAGATTCGAAAATTCTGCTCCGCAGGGTTGCGGCGCTGCTGCGCGAACGGGGATACGAAATCGGGAATGTCGATTGTACGATCCGGATGCAGCGGCCCAAGCTCCGGCCCCATATCGACGCGATGCGCGCCGCAATGGCCGGTGCAATGGGCGTAGGCGATGACCGGGTGTCGGTCAAAGCTACGACCACAGAGCATCTCGGTTTCGAAGGGCGCGAGGAGGGAGTTTCCGTCTCGGCCGTGGCATTGATCTACAAAAGCTGAGCCAAAACGGCTTGGCGAATAAAAAAACGGAGCGGCTTTTCGGGGCCGCTCCGCCTGTTCCGGGATTTTCCGCCGGCGTCAGTCTATCCGCCGGAACTTCGGATCGCCCATCCGCTTGTTCCACAGCCAGCCGACGTAACGCATCGTAACGTCGGGCGTCAGCAGCGTCAGCACCGTCTCGCCGGTAGCCGTCGAAACGGCAAATTCGGCGTGATAGACCCTATTGCCGTCGGCGACATCGAACGAGATGCACCACCCCCACTGCAAGCGCGCGGCCTGATAACTGCGGATCGACATCGAGTCGAAATTGAGCATTTCGACGTATTGCGTAACGCCCCGTTCGGTAGGCAGGTGGATTTCGACGTGATCGACGAACATGCCGAAAAAGAAGTAGTCGGCATAGATGCTGCGGATAAGGCCGCCGGGAATCTCCTGCATGCTGTTCGGAAAGAACATGTAGTCGCGCGACTGCACCAGCGAGTCGATCTTCTGCGCATAGAGTCTAGCCCGGTAGGCCCGGCGTTCGGGGCGAGTCATGCCGCGGGCTGGGTCTTCATAGACCGTCGTGTGCTCGACGAGCTGCACGGGCTGCTGCTGGACGGGAACCACGGTCGTCTGCGGCACGCTGTCCACGGCCGAAGTGCCCAGCGAAAACTGCGGGGAGGACGGAACCTGCGGAGAGGATGAAGCTTGCGGAGATTGGGTGGCCGCTTGCGGAGACGGTGCAGCCGCTTGCGGAGACTGGGCGGCGACCGGCATCAGCCAGAAAAGAGCCGCCGCGCAGAGGAGCGCCCGGCCTGTTTTCAACCGCCGCAGGACAAAAGCCCCCGCCGAAGCGGGGGGTTCTGACTGCGGACTGCATTCCTGCGGTTCCGGCACAGCGTCCGGCGTGCGGTCTTCCGCAGGATGCCGCCGGAAACGTTCCGGACTTGCCGGCACGGCGGCGCGGCGCACTGCCCTGCCCTCCGGCGACGGGGTGCGGAACCCCGTCCGGCTTTGCAACCCGGATTTCATACTAATAGAGCTGAGAAATGCTTCCGGAGTACTCCACGGGGTTGTACCACGGATTGGTGATCGTCAGGTTGGCGCCGCCCGTACGGGTGAAGATCTCGAAGGTGAAGGTATAGGTCGAAGCCGAGAAGAGCGAAGTCGAGAAGGTCACCATCCAGCCTTCGTGGGTCTGCTCGGTCGTATATCCCTGCACGTTGGGAACCGTATAGTTGAGTATCATGACGTAGTAAGGCGGCACGTAGCCTTTGATGTAAGGCAGGCAGATGTCCACCGTACCGTCCCATACTCCGACGTTGAAGGCCGGATTCATGATCTGACGCATGGGGCCGGCCGGCTGGCGCTGCATGGTCTGGGGGTTGAACTGGAAATTGCGCGAAAGGATGACCGAATCCATCGTTTTCTCAAAACTGGCGATACGGTCCGCACGTCTTTTCTCACGCACCTCGCGGCGCTCTTCTTTGGGCGACAGATTCTTTTTCTGTCCGATCACGGTAGCGCCGACTACGCAGAGCAGCAGGCCCACGACGATAATAACTGTTTTTTTCATAGCACATAAAAGATTTGTACGGCTATGAAGTGCAAAATCGGTGCCTAACTGCTTAGCGTAGTGACTAAAGTCCCAGTTTTTTCAGGAATTCGCCCGTGTAGCTGCGTTTGCAGCGGGCTACCTCATGCGGCGTACCGGCGGCGACGATCTCGCCGCCCGCGGCTCCGCCTTCGGGTCCGATGTCGATGATATGGTCGGCGACCTTGATGACGTCGAGGTTGTGCTCGATGACGATGACGGTGTTGCCGCGCTCCACGAGTTTGTTCAGCACCTCCAGCAGCAGGCGGATATCTTCGAAATGGAGTCCCGTCGTAGGCTCGTCGAGGATATAGAGCGTGCGGCCCGTGTCGCGCTTCGAAAGTTCGCTCGCCAGCTTGATGCGCTGGCTCTCGCCGCCCGACAGCGTGGTGCAGGGCTGGCCGAGGGTCAGATAGCCCAGTCCCACTTCCTGAATGGCGCGGAGTTTCTGGTAGATGTTGGGAATGTTTTCGAAAAACTCCACGGCCATATTGACCGTCATGTTCAGCACGTCGTCGATATTCTTGCCCTTGTATTTGACTTCGAGCGTCTCGCGGTTGTAACGGTGTCCGCCGCACGTCTTGCAGCGCACGTAAACGTCGGGCAGGAAGTTCATCTCGATGGTCTGCACGCCCGCGCCGCGGCACTCCTCGCAGCGGCCGCCCTTGACGTTGAACGAGAAGCGGCCCGCCTTGAAGCCCCGGATCTGGGCGTCGGGCGTCATTTCGAAGAGTTTGCGGATGTCGGAAAAGACATTGGAATAGGTCGCCGGATTGCTGCGCGGCGTACGGCCGATGGGCGACTGATCGACGACGACCAGTTTGTCGACATGTTCGATGCCCTCGACGCTGTCATACTCCAGCGGCTGGGCGAAAGAGCGGTAAAGCTCCTTCGAGAGGATCGGCCGCAGGGTCTCGTTGACGAGCGTCGATTTGCCCGAACCGCTGACGCCCGTGACGCAGACGAACTTGCCCAGCGGGAATTCGGCGGTCACGTTTTTGAGGTTGTTGCCCTTGGCTCCGCGGATCACGATGCTCTGGCCCGTCCCCTTGCGGAGCGTTTCGGGAATTTCGATGCGGCGGCGGCCCGTCAGGTAATCGGCCGTGATGGAGTCGGACTTGAGAATGTCATCGAACGTTCCGGCCGCAATGATATTGCCGCCCTTGCGGCCCGCGCGGGGACCGACATCGACGATGAAATCGGCGGCGCGCATCATGTCTTCGTCGTGTTCGACGACGATCACCGAGTTGCCCGCGTCGCGCAACTCTTCGAGACTGCGGATCAGTTTGCGGTTGTCGCGCTGATGCAGGCCGATCGACGGTTCGTCGAGAATATAGAGCACATTGACCAGTTTGGAGCCGATCTGCGTAGCCAGCCGGATACGCTGACTCTCACCGCCCGACAGCGAGCGCGACGAACGCGAGAGCGACAGGTAGCCCAGCCCCACGTCCATCAGGAAGCGCAGGCGTTCGCGGATCTCCTTGACGACCTCCTGCGCGATCTTCCACTCCTTGTCGGTCATATGCTCCCCGATACGGGCGGCCCACTCCGAAAATTCGGAAATCGACATGGCCGAAACGTCGGCGATACTCAGGCCGCCGATACGGAACTGCAGGGCCTCCTTTTTCAGGCGCGTGCCGCCGCAGACCGAGCATTTGCGGTAGACGAGGAACTGCTCGCGCCACTTCTGGCCGTGTTTGGAGTCGTCGTCCTCGGTGCGGCCGATGTATTCGGCAACGCCCTCCCACGAAACGAGGTGGTTGCCGCCCGACGAACTGAACTCCGAGAGGTTGATCGTCAGCGGCTCGGAATCGCCGTAGAGAACAGCGTTCAGACCTGCTTCGGGCAGCGTGCCGACGGGGTCGTCGAGCGTGAAGTCATAACGGCGGCCCAGCATTTCGAGGATGGCGAAAAGCATGTTGTTGCGGAACTTGCCCAGCGGTTCGACGGCCCCTTCGCGCAGCGAAAGCTTCATGTCGGGAATGATCTTCCCGACGTCGAACACCGCCTCCTCGCCCAAACCGTTGCAATGGGGACAGGCGCCCTGCGGCGAGTTGAACGAAAAGGTATGCGGCGCGGGGTCCTCGAAAGCCACGCCCGTCGAGGGGCACATCAGATGGCGCGAATAGAAACGCTGCTGCTCGGTGCCGTAATCGTAAACGGCCATCGTGCCCTTGCCCTGCCGCATAGACTCCCTGAGCGAAGTCATCACGCGGTCGCGGGCGTCCTCGGCCACGACGAGCCGGTCCACGACCAGATCGATCGTATGGATTTTATAGCGGTCGAGACGCATACCGGCCGAAATCTCGCGGATCTCGCCGTCGATGCGCGCATAGATATATCCTTTCTTGGCCAGCGACTCGAACAGTTCGCGGTAGTGGCCCTTGCGGCCCTTCACGATGGGAGCCATCAGGGCGATTTTACGCCCGGCAAAGCCCGTCATGATCAGCTCGGCGATCTGCTCGTCGGTGTAATGCACCATCTCCTCGCCCGTGACGGGCGAATAGGCGCGCGACGCGCGCGCATAGAGCAGACGCAGGAAGTCGTTGATCTCGGTAACCGTGCCGACGGTCGAACGGGGATTCTTGTTGGTCGTCTTCTGTTCGATGGCCACCACGGGGCTGAGACCCGTGATCTTGTCCACGTCGGGACGCTCCATCGTCCCCACGAACTGACGCGCATAGGTCGAGAGCGTCTCCATGTAGCGACGCTGCCCCTCGGCGTAGATCGTGTCGAACGCGAGCGACGATTTGCCCGAACCCGAAAGGCCCGTTATGACAACCAGTTTGCGGCGCGGAATCTCCAGATCGACATTCTTGAGGTTGTGGACCCGTGCGCCCAGTATTTTGATCGTATCTTCTTTCATCATCGTAATTAAACGCACCGGAAGCTCCGTTTATTGAGCGGAGCGGATTTTTCCGGCGGGAATATCGTACAAAGATACGACATATGCGGCGCAAAACAAAACGAACAGAAGAAAATTCGGCCGGGACAAGATGCGGCGCAACTGCCGGAAAGACAGAGCCGGAATACGAAGAAAAGCAAAGCGGAATTCCGAAGAGACAGCAGCCCGGAACTCCGAGAAAAAGCAGGCCCGGACGCCGAGGAAGAACAGGCCCAGACGCCGAGGGAAAGCAGGCCCGGACGCCGAGGGAAAGCAGGCCCGGACGCCGAGGAACTGCGAGAATCCAAGCCGGGACTCCTTAAAGACAGCGACGTGCCTCTGAAGAAAAACCGGATCGGGCCTCTAAAGAAAAAACACAGGACCAAGCCTCCGACGGACAGCGGAGACGGGAAACGGGAAAAGCACAAGCCGGGGTTCCGAAAGACAGCGGAGCCGCGGACAGGCAGGACGGAGCTGGGACCGGAAAGCCGTCAGAGCCTCAGCACTTCAGTTCGAAGTCGTCGGCATCCATCCATGCGGGGAATTTCTCCTTGAAGGCCGCCTGAGCTTCGGAGTCGAATTCGGCGATCAGCGTCCGTTCGCGGTCGCCGGCGTCGGCCAGCGTACGGCCGGCGAAGTCGATCAGCGCCGAATCGCCCGCATAGCTTGCGTCGGGATCCGTACCTACACGGTTCACGCCCGCCAGATAGCACTGGTTCTCGATGGCACGGGCGCGGAGCAGCGTGCGCCACACCTCGCGCCGGTCGTCGGCCCACGAGGCACTGCACAGAATAGCGTCGTAATCGCCCCGGTTGCGGCTCCACACCGGAAAGCGCAGGTCGTAGCAGACCAGCAGCAGGAAGCGGAAGCCCATGTATTCGACGATCACGCGTCGGTCGCCGGGCGTATAGTCGCGCGCTTCGCCGCCGGGGCGGAACAGATGGCGTTTGTCGTACCACGCCGTCTCGCCCGAAGGTTTGACGAAGAACATCCGGTTGCGGAACCGCTCCTGCTCGGCGACGACGACACTGCCCACGACGGCTCTGCCGTACTGCGCGGCCCAGCGGCGCATGGTCGTGACGACCAGCCCGTCGGCCGGTTCGGCGACGCAGGCCGGACGCAGTTTGAATCCCGTGGCGAACATTTCGGGCAGCACGACGACATCGGCATCGGCGGCGGCCACGATCGGCTCCAGACGTTTCAGGTTCCGGGCGGTGTTTTCCCACTCCATATCGACCTGACAGATAGCTACGCGTATTTTCATAGGGAACTTCTCTTTTGCAACAAATATATGAAATTTTCTTACAGTTTGCACTTTTTGCAAGAAAAAAGCGAGACATCCTATAAGACATCCCGCAAATTTCATGCGATCCGCGCATACCGACGCGGCGCGGCGTAAGCCGGAACAGAGCGGCGAACCGGGTCAGCTTTCTCCGAGCCGCCACACGGTAACGGACGAAGCGTTGCTCCGCTGGTGCAGCACCGAGACTTTGCAGGGCACGAAATCCGAAGCGCCGCACGTCCAGACATCGACGAACTGCTGGGGGCTGCGCTCCGCAAGCGGGAACCATGTGCTCTGCACCTGAATCATCACCCGGTGTCCGGCGCGGAACGTATGCGCGATGTCGGTCATGCGGAACGGCACGCGGGCCGGAACGCCCGGCGTAAAGGCTTTGGGGCGCGAGAACCCGTCGCGGAAACGCCCCCGCATCACGTCGCCGCGCACGAGCATCCGGCAGCCGGACTGCGGATCGTCGTCGGGAAAAACGTCGATCAGCCTGACGACAAAATCGGCGTCGGTGGTCGAAAGGATCACCTCCAGCTCGACATCGACGGGTCCCGCGAGGGTCATATCCCCGTCGAGCGGCTCGGTGACGAAGGTCAGCACATCGGAACGGTCCGACACGAAGCGCTGGTCGGCGAGCATATACTCTTTGGGGCGGCGTTCGCCGAAGGATTCGATATAGGGCACAGGGTCGGCCGGATCGGACGTATAGGCGGAGGCGGAGCTTTTGGCCGTCGGGCGGCGGGTTTCGAGACGTCCGCCGTCGGAGAGGTAGAAGGTGAGCTTACGCGCTTCGCGCGGCGTCCAGCGGTCGAAAGCATGCCAGCGGTTGTCGCCCGACGAGAAAACCGCGGCGGCGGGAAGCGGGTCCGCGGCGCCCTCGCCCTTGAGGTAATGGTCGAAGAAAGGGAGTTCGAAATGCTCCATATAGTATTCCCACGCCGCTTCGCGCCCGAAATCGAACGCTCCGAGTTTTCCGCTGCCGTTGCGCCATGCTCCGTGCGCCCAAGGTCCCACGACCAGATGGCACGGCGTTGCGGGACTTTGCCGGACCATGGCCCGGTAGAGGTTCCACGCCCCGAAACAATCCTCGGCGTCGAACGTCCCTCCGACGACCAGCACGGCCGGCTGTACGTTGTAGCAGGCCCTGCGCAGGTCGCGCGCCTGCCACCATGCGTCGTAGGAGGGGTGTTCGGCAAGCTCTTCCCAGAAAGGATTGGGACGCTGAAGTTCCGTAAGTTCGGCCAGCGTCGCATGTTCCCGGAAGAACGACCACTCGTCGGGGCGGGTCCGCTTCGACATCGGGGGCATCTTTTCGGTCGGAGTATGGCCCGGAGGGGTGTTCATGCCGCTCAGGAAACGGTAGGAGTCGGTGAGCATCAGCACGCCGTTGTGGCGGACGTCGTCGCCCATGAACCAGTCGGTGACAGGAGCCTGCGGCGAAACGGCCTTCACCGCAGGATGGGTGCAGAGACCGCCCATCATGGCGTAGAAGCCCGGATAGGAACTGCCGGCGAAACCTACCCTGCCGTTGTTGTGCGGCACATGTTTCACGAGCCACTCGACCGTATCGTAGCTGTCCGTCGTCTCGTCCGTTTCGCCGTATCCCGCAGGGCGGACATGGACGAATTCGCCCTCGCTCATAAAGCGGCCCCGCACATCCTGCATGACGACGATATAGCCGCGGTCGATATAACTGCGCATATAGCCGCTCCCGAAGCTGCGGGGAAACTCGCCGGGACCGTAGGGGGCGCAGCCGTAGGGGGTGCGGAAAATAAGGATGGAGGCTTTGGCATCCGTTTTGGGCGTATAGACCGCGGTATAGAGTTTCACGCTGTCGCGCATCGCGATACGGTATTCGGCCTTGTCGTACAGTTCATCGACGGGCTGCCGGGCAAAGGCCGCGGCCGCCGTGAGCAATCCTGCGAGCAGGAGTGCGGAAAATAGGCGCAGCTTCATGGTCGGGAGTTTTCGGTTAGTGTCCGAAAGGTACGCTTTTTTCCGCAATAGCCAAAGCCTCGGCGGAAAATCGGATTCATTCGAAGCGGCGGGTCCGATCTATTCCCGCGCGGAAAGTTGCATAGCCGCGAAATTAAACGTACTTTTGCAGTCGGTCAATTCCGACAAACGACAATATGCTCAGAGCAGGACGCATCCAGAAACTCACCGTAAGCCGCATCTCGGATTACGGATTATACCTTGCGGACGAGGAGCAGAACGAGGTTCTGCTGCCCAACCGCTACATATCCCTGACAGACAAGCCGGGCGACGAAAAGGAGGTCTTCCTCTACCACGACTCCGAAGACCGGCTGGTGGCGACGACCGAAACGCCGCTGCTGCGCGTCGGCGAGGCGGGTTATCTCCGCGTCGTGGACAAGACGGCCCACGGGGCGTTCCTCGACTGGGGGCTGTACGGCAAGGATCTTTTCCTGCCTAACCGCAATCAGCAGGGCGGCATCATCGCCGGACGGAGCTACATCGTCTACCTCTACGAAGACAGCGTCACGGGCCGCTGCGTGGCGACCTGCAAGCTCAAGAGCTTCATCAACAACGACAGCATCACGGTGGCGCCCCGTCAGGAAGTCGATCTGCTCGTGGCTTCGGAGAGTCCGATCGGCTACCGCGTGATCATAAACAACCGGCACTGGGGCATGCTCTACCGCAACCAGCTGTTCCGCCCCATAGCGGTCGGAGACCGGACGAAAGGTTACGTCCGCAAACTCACCGAAGACAACCGCATCGACGTCAGCCTCCAGCAGGAGGGTTTCGCGCAGGTGAAGGACTCGGCGGAGGTTTTGCTGCAGCTGGTCCGCGACAACGGCGGCTTCCTGCCGCTGAACGACGACAGCGCCCCGGAAGAGGTGAACCGGCTGACGCAGACGAGCAAGAAGGTTTTCAAACGTTCGCTGGGCATGCTGCTCAAACGCGGCGCCGTCACGGTGGACGAACAGGGAATAAAGATCAACGAGTAATGGCCAAGATAACGACCGCGGAACGGGTTTCGCGCGAAGCTTCCGACAATTTCGTATTCCAGCGTTCGCTGCTGGCCTACCATGCCGCGGCGCAGCGCATCAGCGGCGACGTGCTGGAGATAGGCACGGGGGCCGGTTACGGCATCGAGGTCGTGGCGCCCCGCGCCCGGAGTTTCGTCACCATCGACAAACTGGCCCCCGCGCCCGAACCGACGCAGCTCCCGAACGTCGAATTCCGGCAGGCGACAGTTCCGCCGCTGCCCTTCGCAAACGACAGTTTCGACTTCGTGATCTCGTTTCAGGTGATCGAACACATAAAACGGGACCTCGAACTGGTGCGCGAAGTGAAGCGCGTACTGCGTCCGGGCGGAAAGTTCATCGTGACGACCCCGAACGCTCCGATGTCGCTCACGCGCAACCCGTGGCATATCCGGGAATACACCGCCGCGGAGCTGCGCAGCCTGCTCGGCAGCGAATTTTCGTCGGTCGAGGCGCTCGGTGTTTCGGGCAACGCGCGGGTCATGGAATATTACGAACAGAACCGCCGCAGCGTGAAGCGTATCACGCGCTTCGACATCCTCGACCTGCAGCACCGGCTCCCCCGCTGTCTGCTGCAATTCCCCTACGACGTTCTCAACCGCATAAACCGCCGCAGACTCCTGAAGTCCAACACCGATCTCACGACCTCGATCCGCATGGACGACTACCGGATCGGCCCCGTGACGGACGAGAGTTTCGATCTGTTCTTCGTGGCGGAAAAATAGGCGCAACCATCTGATAAAAACCAAGGGCTGCCCCACTGCGGGGCGGCCCTTGCCGTATCCTGTCATCCCGAACATACATTCGACATTGCAGACCGCGCCGCCGAAATCAGCGGCCGCAGCGGTCAACTGCGGGGCGACATTTGACAAATATTTGAAATCCAGCGAGGTGAATAATAAAAAAGCAGCCGTTTTTCCGCCCGGAACAACGCCCTTATTACACGAAACCTCCGTAACAGGATATTTTTCGTTTTGTAAACTAAAAAAAATACGAAATATTTTGCACAGTAAAAACTAATTCGTATTTTTGTTTTGAAACGAAAGGTATTATTTTCATATTGAAATTAACAAGTCGCTTCGGGAGCGGAAAATGAACGCTGATATGGACCGCCGCCTAAACAACTGACCATGAAATCGAAACTGCCGCCAAACCGGATTCCGGAACCTGCCGGAATAAGAACAACAGCAATGGCCGCCGCCGATGCGACGGCACCTGTACCCGCAGCAAAATGCCGGTTCCACGCCCCTGCGACAACCGCAGGCAACGCGGTTTCGGACCGCACCGGCAGCATTCCCTGCCGGAAAAAACCGAATCGAATCTCGAATCCGCTGATCGCTTCCGGCGCTTCCCGTACCGCGCAGGGAGATTATACCTATATATATTTATTCCGGAACATTCAAACAACTTAAACATCTAACCAAAAACAAATGCTTATGAATTTTAAATTCTACGTTAAGAGGTTTTTGTTATCCCTGTTTCTGGTGCTGGCATCGACGATGCTCTACGCCCAGAAGAAAGCGGATATCACAGGAACCGTCTACGATTCGGACGGCACTACCCCGGCGGTAGGCTGCGCCGTAACGATCGAGGGAACGCCGACAGGTGTTATCACGGACATCAACGGCAAGTACAAAATAAGGGGGGGGGAAACTCAGACCCTCGTTTTTTCTTCGCTGGGTTATAAGACCCAGAAGATACTAATAGGCCCTAAAACGCGGATAGACGTCACGCTGGAGGCCGACAGTCAGGAAATCGAAGGCGTCGTCGTAACCGCACTCGGTATCAAGCGAGACGAAAAAGCGCTCGGTTATGCCGTTACGAAGGTGGACAACGACGTACTCACCAGCACGGTATCGAGCAACTGGATGAACGCCCTGTCAGGCAAGGTCGCCGGTCTGAACTTCGATCAGGCGTCTACGGGTCCCGGAGGATCGATGCGCGTGACCCTCCGCGGCGAAACATCCATCAACATGAACGGCGGTACGGCCCTGTTCGTGGTCGACGGAGTGCCCATCACCAGCAGCACCACTTCCAGCACGTCGGAAAGCGCATACAACTCGACCGACGGCGCCGTAGACTTCGGTAACGCCGCGGGCGACATCAACCCCGAAGACATCGAGAACGTATCCGTACTGAAAGGTCCCGCCGCAACGGCATTGTACGGATCGCGCGCCGCAAACGGCGCCATCATCATCACGACCAAGTCGGGTCGCACCACCAAAGGCATAGGCGTTACGTTCAGCTCGTCGGTTTCGTTCGAGAAAGCCGGATTCTGGCCCGATTTCCAGTACGAATACGGCGCAGGACGCTTCGGCGGCAACCCCTATTCGTTCTACAGCGTAGACGGCGTGTCGCGCAACTGGTCGTCCTATGCCTTCGGCGACAAGTTCGACGGCCATCTGACCTACGAGTGGCCTTCGCTGAACGACGACGGCACCTATACGATGATGGAGTGGCGTCCGCGCAACTTCTTCGCGGGATTCTTCGACACCGGCGTAACGTGGAACAACAACATCTCGGTCAGCGGCAACAACGGCAAAGGCACCTCGGTCCGGGTTTCGGTAACCGACGTGCGCAACGACTGGATCGTTCCCAACACCGGTTACAAACAGCAGACCTTCTCGATATCGCTCTCGCAGCAGATCAACAAGTACATCAAGCTGGACGCCAAGGTGAACTACTACCGCAAGGACAGCGACAACCTGCCGATGACCGGTTACGGCGGCTCGTCGATCATGTATCCGCTGCTGTGGAATACGCCCAACGTGGACGCCCAGTGGTTCAAGGCGGACTACAAGAAATGGGTGCGCGAAGGCGGTGACCTGAGCAAAAGCACCCAGCACGTATCGGCCAACGGCAACAACCCCTACTACACGGCTTACGAACAGCTCAACAAACTCGACCGCGACCGCGTGTTCGGCAATCTGGCAGCGACGATCAACTTCACCGAAGAGCTTTCGCTGATCCTGCGATGCGGCATGGACCTCAACAACGATTTCCGCACCCAGCAGAAACCCAAGGGCGCCAAGACCTACATCAACGGTATGTACAAGGAGCAGACCGTGTTCGACTACGAGATGAACAACGACTTCCTGCTGCGCTATACCAAGAAACTGAACGACTTCGACCTGAGCGCATCGTTCGGCGGCAACAACATGATGCAGTCCTACCGTTCGAACACCTCGCTGGCCGAAAGTCTGGTCGTGGACCGCGACTACCGCCTGAGCAACTCGGTGGACCGTCCCAAAGTGACTTCCATACGCCGTCAGAAGTCGATCAACAGCTTCTACGGACTCATATCGGCCAGCTGGCGCAACATGATATTCCTCGACGTCACCGGCCGCAACGACTGGTCGAGTACGCTGGCTCCGGGCAACAACTCCTATTTCTATCCTTCGGTCAGCGGCAGCGTCATTCTCAGCGACCTGCTGCACATCGACACCCCGATGGTCAATTTCCTCAAGGTGCGGGCTTCGTGGGCCAACGTGGGTAACGACACGTCGCCCTATCAGCTGCTCAACTACTACAACAACTCCTCCTTCACCGGCGGCTTCAACATGCCGACCAACAAGGCGAACTACAACCTCAAACCCGAAAACGTCGAGAGCTGGGAGTTCGGCGTCGAGGGCCGCTTCTTCGACAGCCGTCTGACGTTCGACGTGGCGTTCTACAACGCGACCACCACGAACCAGATCATTTCGGTGCCCGTAGACATCACCACCGGCGTCTACAATACGATCGTGAACGCGGGCGAAATCAACAACCGCGGCTGGGAGGTATCGGCCCGCATACAGCCCGTGAGGAACAAGAACATCCGCTGGGACATGAACTTCACGTGGTCGCGCAACCGCAACAAGGTCGTGGAGCTGGCCCCGAATCTGGATTCTTGGACCATCGCAACCGGTCCCCGCGGCGAAATCCGCGCCGTTCCGGGCGGATCGCTGGGCGACCTGTACGGTTCGGGCTACGAGAAGGCCCCCAAGGGTTCCTACGTCACGGCCGACGACGGATCGACGATCGACGTATCGGGCTGGGACATCGTCGATTCGGACGGTTATCCCGTACTGGCTTCGGAATTCGAGAACCTCGGCAACACGCAGGCCGACTGGAAAGCGGGCTGGATGAACTCGATCTCCTACAAGAATTTCCGCCTGAGCTTCTCGTTCTCGGCGCAATGGGGCGGGCAGGCCTACTCCTTCACCAACGCCATGCTGGGCTATCAGGGTAAGATAAAAGCGACGCTTCCCGGCCGTTATGACGGTCTGATCCACAAGGGCGTGAACCAGAACGCCGACGGCACCTACTCGATCAACAAGACCGTGACGGCCAGCATCGAGAGCTACTACAACCTGCGCGTGTTCAACCGCGACAACGTGGTGAACAACACCTTCAGCACGTCGTTCCTGAAGATGAAGGACATACGTCTCGAATATTCGCTTCCCAAGAAGATCGCGGCCAAGACCAAGGTGCTGCAGGGCGCTTCGATCGCCTTCTTCGCCACGAACCTCTTCTGCTGGACCAACTGGCCGCAGTTCGACCCGGAGATCGCGACGATGAACGGTTCGGAAATCACCAAGGGTTTCGAAACCGCGGCATTCCCGATGACACGCACGTATGGCGTTAATCTTAAACTTCAATTCTAATAAGACGATGAAACGAATCAATTCATATATATTGACCGGGGGAGTGATAATCTTGGGATTGTGCGGCTGTACGAGCAATTTCGACGATTACAACAAGGACCCCAACCGGGCGGAGGTCGGCAAGGCCAACTCCTCCCAGATGCTCGAAGACCTGATTTTCGAGGGCGCCGGAAGCATGAAATACCGCACGTGGCGCCACAACAACGAGTTCATGCAGTATACGGTGGAGACCAGCACGCTGAATCAGCTGCACCGCTTCGTGCTCACCGACAGCGAATTCAAGGGCGCATGGAATTTCTGCGGACGCTGGGCCGTCAATGCCATAGAGATGTATAAGCTCGCGGAGAAGGAGGAGAATACCAACGCGCAGGCCATAGCCCTGACCATGAAGGCGCTCTACCTTTCGAACATGACCGACCTGTTCGGCGACATGCCCTTCAAGGAGGCGTTCAAAGGCATCGACGAAAACATCATGCAGCCGAAATTCGACGATCAGAAAGTCATCTACGACTCGCTGCTGATGGACCTCGAACGGGCCAACACGCTTTACACGAAGACCTCGACCATAGACGCCAAGCGCGACCTGCTCTACAACGGCGACGTGACCAAATGGCGGAAGTTCACCAACTCGCTCTATCTGCGCCTGCTGATGCGCGTGAGCAACCGCAGGGACATGAATTCGGCGGAACGCATCAAGACCGTATTCGAGAACCCCTCGCAGTACCCCATATTCGAGAGCAACGACGACAACGCCACGCTGAAATACAGCGGCACGCGCCCGTTCGTCAATGATTTCGGCGACAACGCCACCGACGACAGCGCGATGGGCGAACGTTTCATCAACATCATGGTGGACTCAAGCGACCCCCGCATCTCGGTTTACTGCAACCGCGTAAGCTCCGGAGCCAACGCGGGCGGTTACGTGGGAATCACGAGCGGCGCCCCGGCTTCGGTCATCTCCAAACAGTCGGCCGACGGCGCATCCAACAGCAACAATACGACTTTCAGGCAGTACACCTCCCCGTACACGTTCATGACCTATTCGGAGGTGCTGTTCATCAAGGCCGAGGCCATTCAGCGCGGAATGATGGACGGCGAAGCGTCGGAGACCTACTATGCTGCGGTTACGGCGTCGCTCAAGCAGTGGATTCCCGACATCTCAGAATCGGCCGTCGAAACCTTCCTGCAGAACGGAGCCGTGGCTTACGACGCTACGACCGAAATCATCATCACCCAGAAATACGTTTCGCTGTTCACGGTGGGCTACGAGTCTTGGCACGAGTACCGCCGGACGGGTTATCCCCTGCTGGTGATGGGCGAAGCCATCCGCAACGACGGCGTGCATCCGACCCGTTTCCCCTACCCGCTGGTGCTGCGTTCGTCCAACAAGAACTATGCGACCCAGCTGGCCAAAATGGGCGAAGACAACATGAAAACGCCGGTGTGGTGGAGCCGCAAGGCCGTCAAGCTGGAGAATCCGGAGGAGGACAACAACCTCGGTTACACCGGCCACAAATGGGATGCGGACATCAAATGGTAAGAGTGTCCGTAAAACGAATCGCAACCGGAAAGGCAACGCAGCATCCCGGTCGAGTTTTGAATTTAACCCGTAAATAACGAAAAAACAATTCATATGAAAATAAAACAATTCATCTCCGGAAGATGGCCCGGCCTGAAGGCGCTCGCTCTCTGCGCGATGGCGGCAACGGCATTCGTCGCCTGCAAGGACGACGAGACCGACGTTGTCCGGGATCCCCATATCACGCTGTCGGAAGACGCTTTCCTGTACAACGCAGCGGGAGAGACGCACAGTTTCACCGTGTATTCCAATATCGACTGGAAGGTCGAAATGGCGGACACCTCCCAGACGTGGGTCAATATCTGGCCCAAGGAGGGTTCCGACGACGGCGTTTTCGCCGTAAAGGTATCCAAACAGCCGGCCAAGGACCCCGTACTGCGGGAGGCCCGCTTCCGCGTCGTTGGCAAGCACGAGCACGACAACATCATTCAGGAAATCACGATTTCGCAGCGGGACGTCGATCCGGCGCTCAAACTCGGAGTGACCACGACGCCTCCCAAGGTGGTCATCAACAGCAACGGCGAGGAGAAATATTCGGTAGGCGTCACCTGCAACGTGGAGTGGACGGCCAAGGTCGGCGACTCCGGCGAGGGCTGGATCACGATCGACGAGATCAGCGACAACGAAATCAAGTTCTCCGTTCCCAAATATGCGGGAACGGTGCCCCGCACGGGACGTATCGAATTCAACGCCACCACCGAGCGTATGACGACGGTAGAGCTGATCGTCTACCAGAGCATTCCGCTGGATATCGGCGAAAACGCCGAACTCAAGACCATTGCCGAGGTGTACGAGAAGCTGGGCGGCCTGCAGGGAACCGTTCGTGAGAACGTCAAGATACAGGGCACCGTGATCAGCGACCGCGTATCCGGCAACTGCCCGAATCCCGCCGCGTTCTTCGTTCAGGACGCCAGCGGACGCGCCATTCAGTTCCGCGTTCAGGAAGGCTCGCACTCGCTCCAGCTCAATTCGCTGGTGACCATACCGCTCATGAATACGCAGTCGGTGATCGACGACGACGGACAGCCCTACATCACCATTTCGACCGAACGCATCCGCGACGTCATCACCACGGGCGGCGCTCCGATCGAACCGAAGGTGATGGAAAGCACGCAGGGCCTGACGGACGAAATGCTCGGTACGCTGGTAACGATCAGAAATCTCCAGTTCGTATTCCCGCACGGAACCTACTACAACGCCAACGAAGGCTCCATTTACGGCGGCGGACGTCCTACCGACCTCGCCCAGTTGCTTCTGGACCGCGACGGCAACACGATCAGCCACTACGTCTACGGCGGCACCAGCGTCGAGACGGGCGCCATGTTCAAACATTACGAACTGCTGACTGACGATCCGATGCTGGATATAACGGGTATTCTGATCAAGGTCGAAAACGAATGGGCGATCAGGATGCGCAACATCAACGACCGCGACAAGCTGACCGAAGCCCGGCGTTACGTGCCCATCACCGAATTCTACTGGCCCGAAACGCTTCCCGACAAGGAGATACTCGTTCCCAAAGTCGGCACGGGACAGCTGTTCGTGAACTTCGCCCCCAAGGCCGTCATCGCGCAGAGCACCACCTTCCGCCTTTACAGCGGCGCCGCCTATGTCCGCGTCGATGCGTCGGTCAACGGCACCGAGAAGGGATACTATTCCGCCAACTGCGGCGGCTGGGGCGCCCAGTCGAACGACACCTATACGCCGACCCAGAAGGCATGGTACTTCGAGACTTCGACGGCAGGCATTTCGGACGACCTTTACGTATGCTTCTGCACCACCAGCTCGCAGTCGGGCCCCGGTCCCTTCTCGATCGAGTGGGCTGCGGCCGAGGCCGGTCCGTGGACCTTCGTAACCGACTACAAGGCCGGAAACTGGGAGGTAATACCCGGTCCCAAGAACTTCGCCTTCAAACTGCCCGACGGTTGCAAGAACCAGTCTTCGCTCTGGCTGCGGTTCCGCGTCAATTCCGACGAGCGCGTGGACGGCAAGGCCGCCAACAGCGCGACGGGTACGAACCGCATGATCTATACGAGCCTGAAGAAAAAAGTCAATTAATCCGGTGTAACGCAGGATAATCTTGCCGGACCGCTCCCCTCCCGGAGCAATTCGGCAGGATTAGACAAAAATCTAAACAATGAGAAAAATGAAACGATTGATAAAATTCAGATTACCGTATCTGTTCGCAGCCGCATTTCTGCTGTTGTGCATCGGAATCAGCTGTTCGGAAGATCCGACATGGACCAAACCGACGCCCGAACAGGAGGAAATTATCCCCGCCGTCTTCATCGAAGATCTCGTGATGCCCGATGCGGAGGAGATCTTCATCCCGGAGGACCCCATCAAGATCATGGGAACCGGATTCGACAAATACGACGTATTCCTGTTCCGCTCCACGTCGGAAGACCCTGCCGAGGAGACCAAATATTTTCAGGCCGAGATCAGCGAGGTGGCCGAGGATTACGTCATAATAACCGTTCCCAAGACGATCGACCTGCGCTCGTACGAGCTTATCCTGAAGCGTTACAACAAGCAGCAGGTGCTGGGGCCGATGACCATCTACAAGGCGCACTTCCCCGCGATTCCCGATCAGGCGGGCATGACCGTCAAGGGCCGCGTCTACTGCGGGAAAAAGGCGGTCGCAGACGTGGTGGTGTCCGACGGAGTCATCGTCACCAAGACCGACAAGGACGGCGTCTATTACCTGCCCTCGGAGAAGAAAATGGGGTACGTATTCGTTTCCATCCCCTCCGGATACAACATCGAGAGCGAAGCGGGTTATCCGGCCTTCCCGGCCATGAGCCAGCAGCTGCTCAACGAAGACAACGAGCAGCACGATTTCGCGCTTACGGAGATCCCCGGCGGAAACACGAACCATGTGATGATGGTATTCACCGACCTTCATCTGGCGAGCAAGACCCCGAACACGGCAGGCAAATATGCCGACATCGACCAGTACAAGAACAAGTTCATGCCCGACATCACGGCCGAAATGGCGCAGTATGCGAACGTGTATGCGCTCTGTCTGGGCGACATCACGTGGGATGCGTTCTGGTACAAAACCATGAATCAGGGTCCTGAGAACATGGTGGAGGTACGCTACCAGCTGCCGAACTACAAGGAGTTGATGAAGAACTTCCCCTGCCCGGTTTTCAACGTGATCGGCAACCACGACAACGATCCGAAAGTGGTCGGAGACTATTTCACCGAGCTGCCTTTCAAGCAGCACATAGCTCCCACCTACTATTCGTTCAACATCGGCGACGTACACTACATCGTTCTGGACAACGACCAGTACGACAATTACAACGGCGGCAGCCGCATCGAGCGGATCGGTCTGCTCGGCGACTCCGACCCGCAGAAATGGCAGATGGCATGGGTGGCCGAAGACCTGAAATACGTGGACAAGTCCAAGAAGATCGTGGTCGCCATGCATGCCCCGATGACCTCGGCCGGTCTGAACCCGATCGTAACGCTTTCGGGCGGAAACGACCTGCTCGGTCTGCTGCAGGGTTATCAGGTGGAATTCCTCACCGGACATACGCACACCAATCACCACGCGAAGATCGCCGAAGGCGTACGCGAACATAACGTCGCAGCCGTATGCGGCACGTGGTGGTTCAACGTGAAAAGCGCCAACGGAGGCGCCGACTACGACTTGTGCAAGGACGGCTCCCCGACGGGATACGGCGTATTCAAATTCAACGGAACGGCCGTGCAGTGGTACTATAAGGGGATCGAGGTGGCCCGCAACGAGCAGTTCGCCGTATACGACATGAATTTCGTGAAGAGCGACTACAAGAGCGCCGTGGGCGCCAAGGCCAACGAAGTGCTGGTCAATGTCTGGAACTGGGACGAAGACTGGACGGTATCCGTGACCGAAAACGGACAGCCGCTCACAGCGACCCGCGTATACCGCAAGGACCCGACGCACTACACATGGCAGAAAGACGTACTGGAACCGGCCCACGCCCCCGGATCGCCCAACAGCACCTACCTCACGGGCTACAATGCCCATATGTTCTCCGCCATAGCGCAGGTTCCCGGCTCGACGATCAAGGTCGTCGTAACGGATCCGTTCGGCGGCGTCTACGAGAAGACGATCGTACGGGAAATTCCTTCGAATCTGCCGGCGCAATGGGTATTTACAAAGGGCGTCAACGTCGATGAGTTCGTCGTGGACAACAAAATGCCGTCGGCAACCGGAAAGGGCTATATCAGCTATATCAGCAACTGCGATCCGGCACTCGACGTAAACAACAAGATAGCCCGTGCCAATACGGCCGGCGAGCCTTATATCACGGGCGGATGGCCGGGCGACTGGTGGCTGTTCACCATTCCGGAAATGACCATAAAGGCCGGAACGGTCATCAACGCCAAGTTCCACGCACGCGCATCCGGAACCGGTATGAAATACTGGATGCTGGAGTACTACGACGGCGGCGAATGGAAGCCCGGAGCGCCCTTGCAGACGACGACCGTCGGAGAGGGCGATCAGGCGCAGACATTCTCTTACAATTACGAAATGATGAATACGGACCATTGTCTGATCGACCGCAACATGACGTTCGAGCATGCCATCAATAACGGGGATATTCTGATCCGGCTCCGTTGCATGGCCAACTGGCAGGCCAGCGGAAAGGGAGCCTTAGCCGCTCCCAACGGCGGTACGCACCGCATATCCGTACAAAACAATATCAACCCCACGATCTCGATCGTTCAGTAAACGGGATCGGACAGCAAACAGAACGGCCGCTTCTTTCGGGAGCGGCCGTTTTATTCGTCTACAGCCGAGCAAATTCGCGTCATAGCAGACGATCCCCGACCGGGCGGACATTGGCCGTCGTTCTTACGTCTCAGAAATAAGTATTACTCCATAGCAACAAGAGTATGCTTAAAAATTAGAATGAAACGGGATGCAACTTCCCCTTTTGCGTTCGGCTTGGTGCGCACAATAAAGTTGCCAGAGGGACATTCTGATTTAAGTCTACCCATAATTTCCGATTTTTTACCATCACAAAGATGAATCCAAAAATTGTCAATTTTTTGTCAATTTTATTTAACCGGAAATGTCCCTTAAATACTAACGGCACGATTATGAATCGTGCCGTCGAGTAATTTAACTATATCATTTTGAGCTATTTCAGCCCAAAATTCTTTTCAGTACTCTTCCTCGTTGAAGTAGTCTAAATGTCCGGCTAAATACCCTACAAAGCCATTTTTCAAAAAATTGTGACGGATTTGTATTGTTTATTTTACCTTAAAATTCTTTAAAACTCTTATTATAGTACAAAGATAATCAAAATAATTCAATTTTCAAAAAAACAATTTGATAAAACCACAATAAATCAGAGGTTTATCTATCAGAAATTTCAATCAAATCAACTCTCCAACACAAGATTTATAGTCGGCGCAAGGCGACCTGTAATAATTACATTGATTATCTGGCCGCGTTCTTCGATAATTTGAGCAAAGAACACAGACTGACACCGTGTTTTATTACTGACTTATTGGCAAATGCTTGTTTTTCACACCTTTTTTACTATATTCAACCACATTTATTTCATTATTTATTCTAAAAACTTTACAAAGCATGTAACCCCACCCACCCCACATTAGAATTTCAATAAGTCGAAATACCGCGTCACTCACCCTTTAAATCTTGTGCTTATGAAAAATTCTAATTGTGGCTGTAAAATTCTGGAGCAGATTTTACAACAAATTCAGTCCACCGATCATGGTAATGATCTTGTTTTACTAACTACTAAATTCAATCGCCTCATTCAAAAATTCTATCTCAAAGAAAACCACTCATGCGAACGGTTGCGGAACCTGAAACAAACGAAAGTATATTTTGAATATACAAAAAAAAACCGCTCATACCTCACCGTGTCCCAACTATGATTTAATCATCGCATTGCTCGACATTGAAATCGAAATGTGTGCCTTTTACATTTCCGAGCAAGACGGGAAACCGGAGAAAGAGCCATGCAATAAACGCTCAAAGAATGTGCATTGGACCGATCAATTAAGCGATCTTGTGGAATTTGCTTACGGCATTGTTGCCAAACGGTCGGTAGACGAGGGCCGGGCACTATTGAAAGACATAATAAAGACATTGGAAGAAGCGTTCAACGTCAATTTATCGAACTATACGCATATCTTTTATGCAATACGCAACCGACAAGGAGATCGCGCTGTTTATCTGAAAGAATTACACGACGCTCTAAACGCGAAAATGGACAGCATGGATAAATAGCTGTTCATCACCTAAAAAAGCATTTACCGGAAATATCCGGTAAATGCTTTTTTTATTTTCACGCCCCACCTTTGCAGTCCAACCAAACCATTTTCTATTATGACAATTATTTTTTTCGGTTCCAAAGCCTACAAAGAAATCATTTCACGGTTAGATGCAATCCAAAAGGCAACAGAAGTCCCCACGGGGCAGAAATCCGATTATGATGTGAAACGGTGGCTTACCGTATCGGGCCTGTCCGCCATACTGCCCGTCAGCGAAAAAACAATACGCCGCTGGGCAAAAGAGAACATAATTCCATGCAAACGTGCAGGACGGTTATACCTGTTCGATACTAATGCTGTTATTGAACAACTTGAACGGACCTCGGAAAAACGCCCAAAATAGCCGAACATGATAAGTAAAAGCGACATAATCAATTCGACCCGCGGCGGGTTGGATGTCTTTCGGCATTACCTCGGCAGGGAGTTGCGCGCTGGCCGGAAGTTTCGCAATCCCTTTTACCAAGATACACACGCTTCATGCAGCTTGTATTACGACCGCCGGAGCGGAGTTTACAAGTACCGGGATTTCGGAAATGAAGATTATTCGGGCGACTGTTTCGACCTGGTGGCGACATTGCACAATCTGTCGTGCCGGAACCCGGACGATTTTGTGGAAACCCTGCGTATTATCAACCGCGATTTATGTTTGGGACTTTCCGACGAGCCAGCAGCAAGCCGCCCCGTAGTGCGTCCCCGGTCGTTTGTGCCCGAACCCATACAGAAAACACCCCCACCCTACAAATTCCGCGAGCAGCCGTTTTCAAACGCAGAACAGGCGTGGTGGAAACAATACGGCATCAACGCTGAAACACTTAATCGGTATGGTGTTGTTTCGCTGGCAGAATATTTCGGGATCAGCAATTCCGGCCGCTCCTATACGCTTCGGTCGTCCCCGTCCGAACCCATGTTCGGGTATGTACGCCAGAATGGAATAAAGGTCTACCGCCCGCAATCACAATCCCGGTTCCTGTTCGGTGGCAGCTTCAACGACTACTACTGTTTCGGGCTGGAACAACTACCCGCCACGGGTGACACGCTGTTTATTACAGGCGGAGAAAAGGACGTGCTGTCGCTGGCCGCACATGGTTTTCCAGCTATTTGTTTCGGGAGTGAAACGGCCCGCATACCGCACAAGCTAATAGAAGAATTGTCACAGCGATTCCAAAACATTGTACTGCTTTACGATATGGACGCAACGGGCAAGAAGCACGCCCTCGCGTTACAGCAGGAACTTCGGGCCTATAATGTCGGCCGTCTGGAACTGCCGCTTGCAGGAACCAAACAAGAAAAAGATATATCCGACTACTTCCGGCTGGGCCATACCGCAACAGAGTTTCGCAGGCTCATGCCCCGCCCGGAGGTTCGGCAATATACACAGCATAAAAACGGGCAAGCCATTAAACATTAAAAGGTTATGAACGACGCAGACATACAGCGAATGTTTCAGCAACTCGACCTCATTCTGAACCTGATACGGGAAACCCGAAACGAAATAAAATTACTGAAACAGGAAGACAATGATAGTGCGGCCGACCCGCTGATTCCAAACCGCCAACTTGCGGAAATCCTCGATCTCCGGCCAAAGAGTTTGCAGTACTACCGTAAAAAGAAAATTCTGGAAGCCGTAGTCATTCAAAGGCGCGTATTTTTCCGGCAGTCCGTCGTGAAGAAATTTTTAGCCGAACATTTTAACCAAAAAGATAAATTATGCAAAATAAATCTATGACAGGACAAACCAACGACGACATCATCGTTATCACCCGTAAAAAACTGATCGAACTGCTGAACCTACAATGCCGGATGCGGTATATGCTCACGCTTTTAGGGGCTATTTGCTGCAAAAAGAAGCTGGAGTTTATGATGATGCCGCAGGACGTGTGCGACTTCCTGAAAATCGACTACAAGACTTTTGAAAAGACACTATCCAAAGTCGCGCCCAAATGCACGTTCTGGCAGGGCGGAAAAGTTTATACGCTGGAGCAGATGGTGAACGTTGCGGAAATTGCGACCCGGCCGCAGCGGTTGAAGAAAATACTGCCCCCGACCAAATGACCCAACGACGGCAGCCGCACCGAATCCGGTGCGGCTGCCGCCTTTCATACGCGGGCCGGAACTATAAGCCCCACCTGCGTTTCAGGTATTCGCCGACGATCTCCCGGATGCCGGAGCGTGCGATCAGGGTTTCCCGGTCCTTTGTGGTCGGGTACTTCACCAAAAATTCGCGGCATTGCAGCGACAACTCACTTGCAAAGATTTGCAGGGCGACTTCCGGCAATTCGATATGTCGGCCTTTCGCCTGCGAATAATAGCCCTGCATCCAGATTTCCGATTTTAAACGTTCGAAGCCCGATGTTTCGAACCCGAAAAACAAGTAACGCAAGGCATTAGTAAGAGCATCCGCAATCGGCACATTCGGCCGAACACTTTCTTTATAGGCTATACGCGCCCGTGCCCGCAAATCTTTCAGCAACAACATTTCACCGGGGAAATGTTCCTGCAAATGTTCTATAAGCAACGTAGTATAATAATCCACTTCTGCGGTACGGTCGCCCGAAGTACGCCGTATTACCGGAGGTTTTCGGACACCCGCGCGTCGCACCCGTATAGGGTCCTCACTCCCTAATAAAAAATAGTTCTGTTCTGGTTTCATCCTTTCGAGTTTGGTTTACGAAAAGTTAAAGGATTTCAGTATCTCCGGAGAAGTCGATATATAGGATTCCCAGCGCCCTATCCAATGCGACGGCCGGGTGTTGCGCAACCTGTCTGTCCGCAAGATAAACCGCCGAAGCCGCTGAAATGCGTGTTTGCGCAATACCCGGATTCTCCGCAGGGTTACGCGCCAAATAATCGTCCAGTTTACGGGCGAAATATCGCTCGTACAACTCCATTTTTCTGTCTGTCATAGTAGTTTGTTGTTTTGCCGTGCCGGGACTATCCGAGGATCATCCCAGCGACAAATCTAACTACAAATTCACCCATGCCCAAAAATTGCGAACCTATGTCTTATTTGGATTCCGGAGAATTATTTGAACTGTTAATCAACTGAAAATACGCTCTATAACGACCTGATTAAAATATTAATGTCGGGTTCGTTCACATATTGCGTTCCGCACAGATGTTCCCCCTGCTTTATTCTGTCGGCAAAATTGCCGGAAAGTGCGATGTTACGCACTTTTCGGATGGTAGCGGGTGTCTTAATGCGTATTTCTTACGCATCAAGACCGCGGTGTCCCGCGCTTCGCACGGGACAGAGGGAGTTTTCTGTTTTCGTACTTTTTTGTTGCCATTCCTCTTTTTTGGGAATCGGTGTGCATAGCATCCACCGCCTGAACTTTCCGTACTCAAAGGTAACGCCTCGCTGCGGCCGGACCTGAACATCATTCGATTTTCAGCGGCAGGCCCGGTCCTCGCGCACAGCAGGATTCTTCAAAAAAATCTCCACCCCGCAAAGGTCCCTCCGGGAACCGTATTTACCGGGTCGTATTTTTTTGAACAATCCCGCTTCCAAGTGTGGGGCGGCACAGGATTTTGAGTACGGAAAGTTCAGGCGGTGGGTGCTACGCACGGGATGTTAAAAAAAAAGTCATGGCAACAAAAAAGAACGAAAACAGAAAAATGACCGGAAAGAATCAGGAGGCAGGATTAGCCGCTGGGATGGAATCTGAAAACAAGGCGCAACAGAACACGGACGCCACCAAAGCCGCGCAAAGAAACAAGTAAATACTACGACCACAAAAACAAGTACAACCATGAGCGAAATGATAAAATACAAAGACCGATCTATTACTTTGGGGACGTGCCAAAACCTCTATTACGCTACCTATGCCGATTTAAAGAACAACGTCGAGCATTTCACAAAGATTTCCGGTTTGTCCGTAGAGGGTTATTTAAACGAAAAATACGGGTTTCGGTATCGGTTCCCGTTCGCCGACGAAAAACCCAATATCGGAAACTATGCACCCTTTAACCGTGGGTTCATGGTCAAAATTTCCCGTCGCCTGCTTAAAGACACGGCTAAACAGATTTTTCACAATCGGGTATTCACCAGAAACGACGAAGTACCGGGGTTCAGTTACGGATTTTTCAATCCCTGTCCGGTGGTAAAATGCGACGAAGTGGAAATAATGGACTGGTCGAACCTCCGCAATTATCTGATATTCGAAATAACTCAACAAATGCAATTTAACGGGCAACTTGTAACCGTCGTGCGCTGTCCGTTCTGTCAGAATGTTTCGCGGTTCGGCGTGGACGATTGGACGGAAATAAACACCATAATCCAAGACCCGGCGAACGAATACGACGAATTAACGCGCGAGAACAGCGCACGGGCAATGGCGGGTTATCTCACCAAACTTTAAACAACAAGCACCGGGGCGATCCGGCTCCGGTGCTACTCCAAAACTAACAACAACAGAAAACCAATTAAAAAATCAAAGACATGAAAGAGCAAGAAATTTTGAGCATGAAGAACTGCCACAGGGCGGCAACGGTACGCCTGATTGCATGTCCCGAATATGGGGTCTGCAATTTCGAGTGGCGCGGCCAGAAGTTAGGCGGAAACGCTTTTTATACGGAATACGCGCATATCGCATCAAAACCCGGCTGTGGCAGCTCTACCGTCATTTCCGATAATGACAACGATATGAATTGCTGGGAAGTGCTGACATGGAAATACGAAACCAACATGGCGGAACTTTGGGACGCCGCCCGCAGGGCATTTTCCGCAACGAGTTTCGACCCCGAAAAACGTGCGGCGCAGTATATCCGGGAATATGAAAAATTGCTGCTCGATGATCTGAAAGAAATCCCGGAGGACGAGCAGGGGCAATATATTGCCAAATTCAAAGAGTGGGTAGCAACCCTTTTCGCCAAACATTCCCGGATAATGAGTGCGGCAATTACAGGCCCGGCGAGGTTCCCGACCGAGCGAAACCGCAAAGCTAATAATTCTTACGATTCAGCAGTCGCGGAATTTCAAAGCTGGAGGGAGAGAACGCAAAAGGCAATCGCCCGCCGCATCGAAGCGGCCAAACCCCAGGAGCAGAAAACCGCCGAAGCGTGGGAGCGCGTAAAGGAGGATATAGACCGTTTTGTCGATTGGAATTTGTGTTCGACAAACCTATACAACCGTTTGGAAACGATTGCCCGGAAAGGTGAAGTAGAATTGATGCAGCAGGCAATCGACTATGTGCGGGAACTCAACAAAGGCCGCAAACGTCCGATATACACCGAGCGGCACAAGTTCTTCAAACTGGCAGAACTTGCCGCGGCAGTCCGCCAACGACAAGGAGCAACGGCAGAAAAGGAGAATAAAGACGTGCCGTTCGACGGGGGAATCGTCCGCTACAATTTCGCCGAAGATCGGTTGCAAATCCTGTTCAACGAAATCCCAGACAAAGAGTTCCGGACAAAGATGCACAACCAATACCGTTTCAACTGGTCGCGCCAGTTCGGGGCATGGCAGCGACAACTAACCCGCAATGCGGAATATGCCGCGGAATGTCTGTTGAATATAAAATTGAGATAGTAGATGCTCGAATAGCGGGGCTACCCGGCCCCGCTATTATTATACTTATACAATACCCAAAAAACAATAAAATCAAAAACCCAAAACTATGTTTATTATCAATGTAAGGGAAATTATAGTAAATAACCTTATACAGCTAAAAATGTCTGGGAAATACGATTTCGAATTAAAATTCGACAAGTCCGGAAATTTGAGTTTTTCCATTTATATCTGTACGTCCGGAAATGTCGTATTTCAAAAAGAACATTTACCCGTTACTGTCATTCCGACAGAGAATGATTCACAGGAAATAATAGAAATCGCACAAGTTTTCAATAAACTATTTAAAAATATATAAGATCGACATATTCCGGGAAAGTGGATTGTAAATTTTATCCGCATATTTTTATAAACTCTATTGCATGGAATATCTCAAAGGCCCCCATCGAGGGGCCTCCTTTCTTTCATAACGACAGGGGAAAGAAAGGAGCAAAGAAACCCGACGCTCAAAGCGGCGTCCCGCGCTTCGCACGGGACAGGGGGAGTTTTCTGTTTTCGTACTTTTTTGTTGCCATTCCTCTTTTTTGGGAATCGGTGTGCATAGCATCCACCGCCTGAACTTTCCGTACTCAAAGGTAACGCCTCGCTGCGGCCGGACCTGAACATCATTCGATTTTCAGCGGCAGGCCCGGTCCTCGCGCACAGCAGGATTCTTCAAAAAAATCTCCACCCCGCAAAGGTCCCTCCGGGAACCGTATTTACCGGGTCGTATTTTTTTGAACAATCCCGCTTCCAAGTGTGGGGCGGCACAGGATTTTGAGTACGGAAAGTTCAGGCGGTGGGTGCTACGCACGGGATGTTAAAAAAAAAGTCATGGCAACAAAAAAGAACGAAAACAGAAAAATGACCGGAAAGAATCAGGAGGCAGGATTAGCCGCTGGGATGGAATCTGAAAACAGGACGCAACGAAACACGAACGCCGCACAAGTAGCGGCCAAATAGAAATCCAATGCAGATAACCAGAACAACTACAAAACGATAATACCATGAACAACGATAAAATCATCGCAGCAATCGCGCCCGCATTTACGGCGCTGATGATAGAGAAGATACAAAACCTTAAAACGGGTTGGAACAAGCCGTGGGTTTCGATGGCGCAGGGATGCCCCCGCAATTTGGCCGGACGGTATTACAACGGCGGAAACCTGTTTATGCTGCTTTTGCTGACCGAATACAAGCACTACAAAACGCCTATTTTCCTGACCTACAAGCAGGCGCAGGAGGCGGAAATCAACGTGAAGAAAGGCGAAAAGTCGTTCCCGGTTTATTTCTGGTATTTGTACGCCATTCCCAAAGACAAAAAAGACGGAAAAGGCATGCCATACGAGCAGTATGCCCGCTTGTCCGACGAGCAGAAAAAGGCTTACAAGTTGTTGCCCCTACTGCGCTATTATTCGGTATTCAATATCGACCAGACCGATATGCCGGAGAAGAACCCCGAACGCTATGCGCGACTGTTGGAGCAGACCGCAGAAACGCCGCAGACGGACGGGACGGCCTGCCCCGAAGTCGATCACATGGTCGATGCCGGGAAATGGTATTGCAGGATCGAAGTACGAGAATCCGACAGCGCATTTTATCTCCCCAGCGCCGATATAATCGTGTGCCCCCTGAAAACACAATTCCCCAAAGGTGCGGATTATTATTCAACGCTGTTGCACGAGGTCGCGCACAGCACGGGCCACCCGTCACGGCTCAATCGGGATATGTCCGGGTTTTTCGGTTCACCCAGCTATGCCCGCGAAGAACTGATCGCCGAAATGACCGCCGCACTTTGCGGCATCCGGTTCGGGCTTGCGACAACGCCGCAGCAGGAAAATGCCGCCTACCTCGCAAGCTGGCTGCGGGGGCTGAAAGAGAAACCCGAATACCTGTTCGAAATCCTCATTGACGCGAACAAGGCCGCGACGATGATTGCCGACCGGGTAGAGCAATGCAATACCAAACCTGACGAAACAGCCGCGTAAACAGAATAATAACGGGGCGGGGTTCGCTCCGCCCATAATACCCGAAATTATGAAATCATACGAAGAAATAATACGAGCAACCGCAGCCCTCGACTGGCGTATTCGTACCCACATGCCGGAAAACTACATGGAAGAAATATTCGGCCAAACTCCCGAAAGCAATCCAAGCCTATACAATAGACTATGGCGGGCCATGCGAACGGGCAGCATGCAATTCTTATTGGACACACTCGACTACACCAACGAAAAGAAACTTATCCGTTACATCAGCCAAAAAGCATAAATCCGGGCGGAGCATCGTCCCCGCCTACAACACCAAACTATTATGGACAAAATATTTATTGAAATACTTGAAGAACTTACCAAGTTGAACGCATCCGGGAAATACACAACTTTTTTCGAATTCGCAGGTCATACCCGAAGCATAGACATTCGAATTTATAATGGTAAATGGAACCGAAATAAAAAGCCGATTTGTTATGTGTCGATGATATATTATGAATCGCTGAATTCCGGCAAAATGCGTAGGCGTTTCGACCCGCAGACATTCCTAAACTATCTGGCTTATTTGCGGAAACACCGTTCCACGAAGCAATGTCCCGTCTTAACATATTCGGATTATGGCAACGAGTAAAATTAAACAAGGCATCCGATATGCCGCTGCCGAGCGCAGGATTTTGCGGGTACGATACCCGCAGGATCCTGCCGCACGGAAGCTATGCCAGCTCGACGAGCAGCGCGACCGCTATTCCAAAGCGATAGACGAAGTTTTCGGCGGCATGTATCGCCGCGGGTTCCGCCCCGGCATCGACAACGAGAATCCGGCATTTTTCGCCGATTTCGACCTCATAAACCGCTGGCATAAAGATATGGAGCAAATCGCCCGCCGCGTCGTCCGGCTTGAAAAGGCCAGCGGCAAGACCACAGAACAAGCCCTGCACGAAAAATACCTGCTCAACGCAGGCCGGGGCAGTCAATCATATTAAACTACATTACCATGTCGCATGAATTAGTAAAAAGCATTCTTGTAATAGATAATAAAGTGATAATCGAAAGCGCGGCCAGCGACGAATGGCCGCAGCGATTTCGGGAGTGGGAAGCCGAACGGCTTACCGAACTATGGAACACCAAAGGCCGCCGGGCCGTGGAAATGGAACTGCTGTTCAATTTCTTTTCCGGGTGGATGCAGGGCAATAACAATTTCACAGCCGCGATAAAAACCGCAGAGGAAGCCCGGATAATTACAGATCACCACGGCCAATATTTGAAATGCTGCGAAAATCACGTTTACCGGACGCAGTTGTTACAACTGCTGCACTCCTATCTGGATTGGCACAACCACAAAACCTTACTGACCACGGTAAAGCAGGAGCAAGTAGTACAACAGCAATTATTTTAAACGAATCACATGAAGAAAGCATACATTTTATTTCAGACCGATATTTGGAAATCAAAATCCAGCCGTGTTTTTTGCGGCGTTTTCACGACCTATAAAAAGGCGTTCAAAGCCGCCGAGGAAAACAGCTTATTTGGGCCTAACTCCACCGTGGATATTGTCGAAAGCGACATGAATATTTTTAGAGAACAATAAATTACCTTTCCATGCAAAAATATTTCGAAGAACAACCGACAACACGGCCCGAACAGGTGACCGTCGTAAGGGCTAAACTAAAAGCCCGGTTTATACGCCGTTATCCGACACTTGACCGAGTGCCGCGGGAATTGATCTGTTATAATGCCAAAGACCCCTATGCCCACGCGATGATGCAATATGAATATATGGAATTGTACAGGTTCATCCGGCTGGAAGATAACAGTCTGGTCGGATTCAGGACCCGCTGTCCGGCATCATTTTACAATGAACCCGAAATTGTAACCGTGCGGCCTAAACCCCGGAGTGAGTGAGCCGCGCCGGGGCTGCGGCCCCGGCCTACTTTCTTTCGTGATTGCAGGGAAAGAAAGTAGCAAAGAAACCGGGCTGTTAATATTTATTTCTCTTTATAATTAGGTACTACAAATAATTTAAAAATAATCAATGTAATGTTTGTATGATAAAAAATATTGTTATACCTTTGGTAATACAATTCAAGGGGTGCTGTAAAGCTGAGATTATACCCTCAAACCTGATATGGATAATGCCATCGAAGGGATGAATATATCAACTAAACTCCCCCCCCCTATATTAGTTTAATTAAATTTTTTTAGGATGAAACTTTGGGGACTTTTTTTTCTACTTATTTTTTCTGTCGCATGCCAAGACGACAATTCAAGGCCGGAGGTGTATTATATTACACCTGCAATTACAGAAATTACAGCAAATTATTCAGGCATTCAAAAACGCATTGCTATTTCATCAAATTGTAATTGGGAGATTTCTGATATTCCCCAATGGTGTACTGCTCAAAAAACAATCGAGGGTAACAATGAATATCTGAGAGTCAATGTACTATCCAATGATGTAAACATTCCGCGAGATGCAACCATTTTATTGTCATTCGGCAAAATATCCTCGTCTATACACATCTTTCAAGATAAAAAAAATGAATCTGAATTATTACAATGGTACACATTCCCGGTAAATTTTTTTACTGATGTGAATTTTGAATTATTGGCAGACAATAATACCCGAAAATACCAAATTCTTGGAGAAGAAGTGTTTATTACGCCATCTTGGAGAAATCAGGTATTTACAGGTAATATGATTAATCGTCATGTTGATAACATAGCAGGAATAAAAGACTATTTTAATGATTATTCTTTCAATCCTATTACGATAAGCAGTAAAAATGGCAATAGTAGAGAATTGCTTGCTCCATCACTTGAAGGGATGTCTGATTTTGCACAAGAAATAATTGCAGATTTGCCAAATCAAAACATTCAATTCCAACTCTCTTCGCCAGTACAATATTCGTCATATAGACAACTCCATCTTTTAGGTCTTGGAAATATTGGACTTCATTTGGATGAAATAGTAAGCGGGAAATCGTACCTTGAACAAGAAATGAGTAAGCAAACTGGAATGATTTACAGTTATTCTCAAAAAATGTTCGATATTACAATGGATTATCCTCAAAAGTTGATAAATGAAGCAATAGGAAACGAAGAATTGTCCGATTTATTTTATATCAACAACGTAACCTACGGCAAAACCGCATTCTTGCTTGTTGAATCCAATAATCCCTTTATTTCGGTGAAAAGTATTATAGGAAAAATCGCAAAAGGGATGAATTTGAGCGATGAAGAATTGCAGATTGCTAATGACCTTGATATTTGGTATATTTATTTTGATTCCAATGGTGTGCAGACCTCAAAAGGCAACTTTGAATTAGTGAATAATTATATCAACGACTGCACTAATTCATTCTCGAACGGTATAGTACCTTTATGCTTTACTATTAATAAATTCGAAGATAATTCTATTGGGAACATAGATATAGGTTTCGAGTTACCATAAAACTCTATCTCTCATTTCTAAATCGTTCTACTTAATTTCTTCATTATGAAAACAAACTTTTCGAAGTTTGGAAGCATCATATTGGTGCTTCCAATGGCAGTGTGTGCATTTTCTTGCACGAATGAAAATCCGGAAACCACACCGGAACAGGAAGAAAACTCTAAATATATTCCGGCCCCGATTGTCCTGCCTACGGATAATCTGGAGTGGGATGAATCTTATCATCCCGATGTGATTACGCGGGCAAATAATGAGAGCGATCAGATGGCCGTAACTTCCAATAATATATATTTGGGAGCTGTATATACGGCAAAGTCCGTTGAAGATTTGAGTTATGATTGGATTTCGAAACCTGTTGATCCTATTGATGTTTCATTCACTTTTCCTCGCTATTTCTTCGATGAGATCCAAAGACCTTCAGTATCAGCAATGTATCGGTCATTGAACAAGGCAGTCGAATCACCTCAATTTGTCGGAAAGCAATCCCTCGCTTTTGAATATGATATGCGTCAGTTTTTCAAATATAGTGAACTTAAATTAGCGTTTGGTGCTAATTTAAACATCGCAAGTATTTTTAAGTTAGACGCATCAGTAAACTATACTAATATTAAAAGTAAATCAGGATTGTTTGCCCGCGTAGTACAAAAGAACTTTGCGATGATCATGGACTATCCGTATGACGGTAATATCTTTTTGAACAACGATGATCTGCAAGGAGTTTTATCAGATTCTCCGGTCTATGTTAATTCGATTATTTTTGGTCGCATGGCTATCATTGCCATAGAAAGCGATTATAGTTTTAATGAGTTGAAAGCAGCAGTCAAGGCTTCATTTTCCGCAGGAGTAGTCGGTGGTGAGATAAATATTTCAGCTGAATATAAGAAGATTCTACAAGAATCAACTATGCGACTATTCGTATCCGGCGGTATAGGCCAAGACGTAGCGAAAATTGTTGAAGGCTATAATGAATTCAATAATTTCATTGTAAACGGAGGTGAATTTACCAAAGATGTTCCGGGTGTGCCGATCTTCTTCACGGCAAATTATGCCGAAGATAATTCCGTTTTTCGTACATCGTTCGCTACTGAATAATAGATAAAAAATAAGACCATGAAAAAAATAGTAATAAATGGTGTTATGATGTGCTCTTTATTCATAACATCTTGTGTTAATGAAGATGTTTCTATCGAAAACCCCAGAACATCAAAATCATCAGATTGTGTAATTGAAATTAACACAACCCGGAGTGCGGGCAATATTCTTGGTAATAGGACAGGTGTAGCAACCAGAGCCATTGGTGATGATCCCTTTACAGAAATTCGTGAGGTTGAGTGTTTTGAATCCGTTGTATTACCGGAATTGCAGCCTCATATCTGGATGGGGAATATCATGACAAAAGGGTCTATTATAAATTGTGTCTATAAACCGTTGATTTATCCCAGAAACCCAATTACACTTTCTCTTACCTTGCCGGGAACATCCTCGCAAAATATTCAATTGCCCTCATATAGTAAATATTTGGCATATATACAGGACCAAATCGGTAAGGGGACATTTGTACAAAACAATGAATTTTCTTTTTCAGTAGATCAATTCACATCCTATAACGAGCTTAAAGTCGCTTTTGGTAGCAATGTTAATACTAATGGACTATTCTGGCATTCATCAACAAGTTCGTCCCAAGAGGATCATACAATCGCAAAAGCAACCGGACTATACGTGAAATTCTATCAAACAAGTTTTAAGGCAATTATGGACTATCCGACGGGGCAGATTGCTGAAATTCCTGATAATTTGGTTGATTCGGCGGTATATATTAACTCTATTACATACGGGAGGCTTGGGATTCTGACCTTGGAAACTAATGAAATAGTTGATGTGGCAAAGGAGAAGATTAACAAGATATTTAAAACGATTATTTCAAGTAGTTCGACAACTTTTTCCAAAGAAGAACAATCCTTTTTGGACGGATGTGAATTTAAGGTTTATCTAATTGGTGGAAACGGAAGTACATCTGTTCAATCCTTCTCCGGCCTCAATGGTTTTATCCAGCATATTAAAAAAGGGACATTCAGCAGAAATGAACCGGGGACACCTATATTTTGCACTTTTAATCATGTCAAAGACAATTCTCCGGTTAGTGTAAATTTCCGATTTAATGTAAAAAAAGAACCCCTTTATGTTGAAATGGTATATGAGAATAAAGATTTATTCTTATACTTTTATAAAACTCAATCGAAAATCCCCACAATTGCGCATCCTTCTATCGATTTCCAAATAAAAGATGAATACACAAAATGGACATGGGAATATAAAGCTCCAACAGATAGAGATATAGACGAACATAGAATTGATACATTACATATTCAAAATTCAGGGTATCAAACCTCTTTAAAGTTCTTGACTAATGTTACTTTACGGACTTTTGTACCGCCAATTTCTCATTCTGCTCCTCGTGGAGATCATGATCGAACGCCGGGTCGTAAGACTAACCGCACTTTTCTATTGTTAGATAGTCCTAACAACGAATATGTGATCATTGGAAGTAATACTATCGGAGAATAAAATTCCAAATGTGTAGTCGGGATAAACTCCCGACTACACATATCATTATACCATATGTCTTTCCTTATGTTTCGCTTTCAAATTCGATCTGCAATTCTCGTGTCTGGCCGAAGTTATCCATGACGATGAATTTCAACGTTGAATTTTTGTCCGACGTGCTGCGGTAGTAAAGTGTAAAAACTCCGTCCTGCAAGTCTGCAATATCCTGCAAGGCACAGAACTCCCGATTTATAAGCCGTGAGTTTCCGGTATCATACACCACGCCGTCACCTTCGATCTGAACATAGCCGATTGAGAACTCCGCATCGGCATAATACCCCTCACGGGTCAGATAGAACCGTATTTCGACGGGTTGGCCCGGTTTGATCGTTTTTTGAAGATACCAGGTCGTTATACCGAAATCATAGGCTTGCTGCACGTCGATCTTATCGTTACACGAGAACAGCGACAGCAGCGCGGCAAAAATGCCGCAGATTTTTATTTTTCGCATAACTGTTCATTTTATTTATTATATCCCTTGAAAACTACTACCATGCTCGGAAACGGTGCGGGATTATTCTGACCTCCGAATTTCAGACGGCCCTTAATAAACCGTATTTCTGTTGCCTGGTGGTAAATAAAATCGTGAAAATAGCGCGTATCCGTGCGGGCCGGAATCAGCATTACGACAATTGTTCCCGGTTGTTTCGCTTCCTGCCAGCACTTGATAACCCACGCCGCGATATTACGGCCGTAAGGAGGATTACAAAACACCGTTTCGCCCTTTCAGCTCTGTAATAATCCGTTTGTCCGCTCTGTATAGTATTTCTTGCACTTTGCATTTTCAGGACTTGCACAAGGATCAAGTGTGAAGTGAAATTCCGCGTCGAGCGCATTGAAAAAATCCATAGGCGTAGCCCAGTCCATCCGAACGGATGAAAACATTGTTTTTCTTGTTGCTTCTTTCATAAATTGAGATAATAAATTACAACAATGTCGTTTGTTTGATTCTCGCAGCCACCCTTTCTACAATAGGCGGGCTGACAGCATTTCCCAGCAACGAATACCGCTGCGTGCGGGAAATCTCCCGCACCTCTCCGTCATAGACGCCATAGCGCGTAAAACCGTCCGGAAAGCCCTGTAACCGCTCGCACTCCGTTTCGGTCAGCAGCCGCAACTGTCCCTCGTGGATCGCCCGGAGCTTGCCGTCGAATTGTTCTCCCCGTTGGAGCTGCAATACGTAGGTAACCCAATTCGCAGTCCGGCCATAGGTTTTTATAAGCGTACCACAACAATCTTTGCTTTCCCTGTTGTTTCCAGATTCCTTTTCAGGCGAGAAAACGCTTTCGCAGACAGGAAATACTTTGTCCCGGCATTTTTCTGCAAGACGCCCGACAAGGTAGATTCTCTCCCGATTTTGGGGTAATACCCATGAAGTATTAAGCAGTTGCCATTCGATCTGATAAACCCCAATGTCGGCAAGGGCCTTGACGATTGCCCAAAAATCTCGGCAATGTTGTTCGCAGAGGACGCCCTTAACATTTTCCCAGATAAAAATGTCAGGTCTAAAGTAGTCAATGGCCTCAATCGCGTACCGTATGAGTGAACTTTCTGACCCTTGCAGTCCAAGGCCGTTTCCAGCAACGCTAAAATTCTGGCAAGGCGATCCGAAAGTGATAATATCGGGACGTTCAATGGAAGCTCCTGTAATATCGCAGACTGATCCGACGTGTTGTGCATTTGGAAAATTGTGTTTGAAGTTAGCAATGGCATGACGGTCTATCTCCGAAAAATAGACCTTATCAAAGGTAAATCCTGCCTGTTGAAGCCCCAGCGAGAAACCCCCGATGCCTGAAAATAATTCCAGTAAATTCATGCGCGGTTAATTGATGATGAATTTGAACCCGAACCCGAACTGCGTGTGAAAGGTCCCGACCGTGGACCCGGCCAAAGCCCGCTCCCGGACGTTCACCAAGAACACGACCTTATCGCACAGATAGGTTCCGACTTCGGCCGTAAGCGCCCCGCCGTACAGGAAACAATCGGCATCCCGGAGCCGCGCCCCGTCATGCAGCAGTTTGTTGCCCCAATTCGAAGATTCGTACCCGGTCAGTGCCGAGAACCCCACCGACAGCACGACGTTCCGGCCCCGGTCTGCGGCAAGCGGAACGAAATATCCGGCTTCGCCCGTGAACTGCGCTTTGGGCACGACCTCACCCCGGTAAGTGTAATCCTTTTGCAGATATTCCAGCCCCACGAGCCAGCGCGTCGAATTGCGGTTGTATCTGGAGAACGCCACACCGCCGTAGAAGTTGGCCCGCCGTCCGGCTTTCACGAACGAAAAACCGTCCACCCAGCCCGCCGTGATCTGGATTCCCTTTTGTTTGGGAAGCCCCCGCTGCGCGTGTACCTCGCCGGGCCACAGCCCGAATAGGCACACCGCCGCGAGTGCTATGATGATGTACTTTCGCATGGCTACCGGGTTTTCAGATCGTTAATGAGTTTCGCCCCGATCAGCTCGCTATTGCCAATGCTGAACGACTGATGCCGTCCGCCGCCCTTTTCGAAGATTTCGACCGTCAGCACCTTATCGTCCGGGAGCGTCATTTTCGGAAATACGAACACGTTGCGAACGGTCGCTTTTCCGTCCACGGTGTTCTGCTGACTGAACACCCGCACCGGGTTCACAAAGGTTTCCTGAACAGCCGTTCGTTTGGCGACTTTCTTATCCACAACCTTAAAGCGGATAAAATCTATGTCGTAGGACACATTCGACATATTGCGCACCGCGATATGGAAATACATGAGGTCCTTGTGAATGTAGACCCCTTTCAGGAGGGTTTGAATCCCGAACTGCTTGGAGCCGACGGACTTGATGTCCGAAGCGTTTTTCTTGTAGATAGAATACATGATGCGGTTTACCAGCACGGGCGTTTCTCCGCCCAGCTCCGAGAGCCGCACGAACAGTCGGTCGTTGGCATACTCCGCCGTAGGGTTCTTGCGCAGCCAGTCGTCCATTTCCACGGATAGCTGGCCCGGCTCGTCGGCATAGGTTACATTGAACGTGTAGAAACACCCGTCGGCGGTAATGACCGAGAAATTCGTTTCGCCCGGAAATCCCGCAACGGCGGATTTGATGCGCACGACATTCTCCGCACCGCTGGCACGGCCCGCAATGATGTCGTTGCTGCCCAAATCGACATACTGCACAGCCGCCGGAAACAGGACATGCACGGTTTTGTTATACGTTACTTCGATGTCGTAAGGTGCGACGATCTGGCTGGAGCGGAATGCTTTTGATTCGGTGCTTACACTTTGTGCGAAGCTGCCAAGCGACAGGCCCACGGCTGCCGCGAATGTCATAATAAGATTTTTCATGTTTGCTTTACTCTTTTGAAATTAATAATAGCTGATAACCTGCTTTGAGGTTGATTTTTACTTCCCGCATCTTTGCGTTCAGGTATTGGCTGCCCGCGGACATTGCACCCCGCACAAGGTCCATTGCGGCCTGCTGCCCGGCGTTGTGCGTAACCGATATGCTCGATATGCCCGACGAACCGACGCTTGCCACGGCTTCTTTGGCCGCTTCGCGCTCTAACGAGTTCGGGATATTAAGCCCCGGTTGTCCGTCCGTGTCGTGCGCCGTGAGTTGTACGGGGATGATGCTGCCCCCGCTTTCGATACTTCTCACGGTGATAGAAAGCCGCTGCCCCTCGATGGCCGCCACGCCGAACACGACCGTATTGGTCGGCAGGACATAGCGTGCAACCTGCATCGGCTCCAGCAGCCGCAGCCGGACAACGGCCCCCGCCGTTATGACCTGATCGGCGTCAATAGCCGCGCGGATTGCGTTGCGGTTCTCCGCGACACCCTCTCCGACGGCGGTGTTGAATCCGTAGTTGCGGGGTTTGTCGTACTGCGCCATGAACGCCGAATCGCTCACAGGCTGCGACAATCCCGAAACTGTTCCGTCCGCCGTGCGGTGCGCTCATGCCGCGCGGTCTTTCGACTTCTCGGAGGTCGTCCCCGGTTGCGGTTGCGCCTGCGGCTGGCCGCCCAGATACTTGGACGCAAGGGCATAGCTGCGTTCCATGTAGTCCAGCGGGTCGGGCTTTTTGCGTGACTGTTCCAGTTCGGCGGAGAGTTCCGCGACCTGCTTTTTCAAAGCCGCGATCTGCGGGTCGGGCCGTGGCGTGGCATAAAACGAGTTCATTTCCCGCGTCAGGTCCCGGTAGGTGTTGCGCGACTGCGCGATCTGGTCGGGCTGGGCCTGTTCACGCTTCGGGGCCTGCACCGTATCGCCCGACAGCGAGAAAGTACTTTCGGCCAGCGTCCGCACACGGGCGTCGTGCTGTTCGTTCATCTGCTCGCGCTCCATCGCTTTCTGCTTGTTGCCCTCGATATTCTGTGTCCGGCCGTCCGGGATGTTGAAATTCAACCCGCCGACCGTGGCGGGGGCTTGCTCCCCGCTGCCGCCGAAGATCAGGTACAGGCACAGCACGAACGGCAGGCACAGCAGCGCAATGACGAGATATTTATTTTTCTGCGGGGCGGATTGTCCGCCCGGATTCTTGGTCTTACCTAACATAGTTTACGGTTTTAATGGTACTGATACTTCGATGTGTTGTGCAGGCAGCGGTTCGGAGTGCCCCGAAAGGCTGCTGACGATCATCCATATATCCACGGCTGCGAACAGCAGCAGCGCAGTAAGGACGATATACAACCGCTGGCGCGGGGTGCGTTGCTCCAGATAGTTCTTCAGACGCCCCAACGCCCGGTCTTTCGCCCCGGCAAGGGTCGTGATACAATGCCTACCTTTCATAGCGTCCGAGGTCTTTATTCTCCAATACCATGAACCGCTCGATAATGAAACCCTGCGGGTTGTTGTCCGAACGAACGGTGTTGATAAGCTGGCACGAGGTGACAAGGCTGCGCTCGGTGATATAGCTTTCGCGGATGATCTGCTGCCGGGCATAGGTTCGAAGTTCATAGGGATAGTCATTGAAGTTCCCGGCGATGCTGTCTACCACGATGCGCTGGCTGACATTGCCCGCGATCAGACGGTTGAAGAACCCCTTTTCCGAGAGGTCCCGGTAGTAGGCAATCGCCGACTTGTCGGCCAGCATCATCGCGCGGTTGACGTTGCTTTCGATGGCCGCCTTATCCGGGGCGAGCGTGAAGAACAGTTCGTGAAACCGTTTGACATGCTCGCGGGCTTCGACGGGGCGGTTTTGCCAAAGGTCCTGCGATAGGGCCAGCATCAGGCTTTTGCCGTTGTCCAGCACGTAAATCTTCTGACGCTGCTTTTCAGCGAAGCTGTACGACCTCCATACGGCGACGACCGTAATCAGGGCACACAACCCCAGAAACGCCATCGAATAGCGGCGTAACTGCTGGTAGGCTGTTTCGATGTTTTTTAATGCTTTAAATTCCATGTTTTACAAGTGTTATTATTTCATCAGTCCCCCGGACACATTGCCCGTGGCGGCTCCGGCAGCTCCGGCGGCGACGTTCGTAGCTCCGCCGAAAACACCCGTAACCTTTTTGTTGTAGCCCCCGGTCCCTGCGGACTGCACAATCCAGCTTGCAACGGTCGGAATCGTGAAATAGCCGATAATCGAGATAAGCAGGAAAATCAGGTAAACCGAGTTCGCAGAATCCGGCAGAAAAGAGTGATCGCCGATCAATTCGATGTCCCGGTCCAGCGACAAAACCTGAATCTTCGCAAGCATGGCGCTGAACAGGTCGGCGATAGGCAACCAAAGATAGACCGAGATATAGCGCGAAAACCAATAGGTCAAGGTCGATTGAAATCCGTCGTAGATGCTGATTGCAAAGGCAATCGGCCCCAGAATCGTAAGGATCACCAGATAGAATGTCCGCAGGGTGTCGATCACCAATGCCGCAGCCCCGAACAGGATTTCCAACAGCCACCGGAATAATTGAAGCACCCAATATTTCGTACTGAAAATATGCGTTACCTCATACAGCGCATCCATGACACTTTGCGTCGGAACATCCAGCCCCAGCGCCCGCAATTCCGCATCGTAATCCTCGTTCGGGTCTATTACGCCGTATGTCTTGCGGCGTACAGCTTCCTCCCATTCCAAACGGTCTTTCTTCTTTTGAAGTTCTTTCATATCCAGCAGTTGATCTTTCAGGATATGATTCGTGCCGACGACCAGCGGTTTTAAAATTCCATTGATCGAATTGACGACGATAGGACGAAATCCGATAATACACAAGCCGATAACGAACGGCCGCAGCAGACTGAATACGTCGATGGCATCGGCCCGCGCAAGGGCCTGCCAGACCCGGTAGCTGATATACAGCAGCGCACCCAATCCGGCGACGGCCGTAGCGAACGTGGCAATATCGTCCGTTAGGGGCGTCATCTGGTCGTAGAGGTTGCGAAGAATTTTATGCAGGCTGGTGAAATGAATATCCATCCCGTCAGATAAAGGCATTACCATAGCTACCAATATTTTTCGTCCGCCGAACCGTATAAATCCAACACCCGCTGCGTATCGTTTTTCCGCTGCGAACGCAGGTACGAAACGGAGATGTTTTTGCGCGTGTAGTAGACCATCAGATCGCGCGTGTGCGTGAGTTCGCCGTGCGCTTGGTCGATGCGGTCCAGTCGTTCCTTATCGGTCATGGAGTAATCCGTCGGATTGACGATTTCTTTCAGGTCTTTCAGGGAGTTCATGCCCCGTTCCATAAGTTTATTATACCCGGCAGCGATGGCCGAAAGTTCCGCGGACGAAAAATTATCGTCCGTGAGCATTTTGTCGTAACTTGTTACGTAGATGTCCGAGAGTTCCCCGACCAATAGAATGGACTGCTGAACCTTACGGGCGTCCCGGACAAGGTGCGTGACATTGCGCAGGCGGTCGTAATACTCCTTGCCCTGACGGTAGATTTTCATGGTTTCCTTGAAGTTGCCGATCATATTCTCCGCCGTGGTCGAAGTCTGCACCAGCTCCGTAACGGAATTGACAATGCTTTGTGTAATGTTGGCCGCATCCGTCACCGGAATCTGCGCCCGCGCCACTCCCGACAGGAGCAGTGCGGAAAGAAGTGATAATAGGATTCTGCGCATGGCTATCCGAAAATTTGATCGTCCCGCAGGAATGTCCCGTAGCCGGGAAAGGTAATGCTGTCATGCAGCGGGTTCGTGGTGATCGTATGCTCCACACCGTCGTAGCAGGCTTTCAGCACGTCGCCGTCCACGCGGACGAAGACCCGCATCAGGCGCATCCGTTTGCGGTTCAGCGGCGGCGTATAAATCGCCGCATTGAACCCCTCCGGCAGCTTGGAGATGATAAGTCCCCGGTTCAGGTCCGGGGTCGTCCAGCCGCCGCAAATATAGTCCCGGCGGATTTCCTGACGGCTCGCCCGCACGTCATCGGCGACGGCGGCAAGGCTTTCGGCAGCATGGCGAAGCGTCGCCGAAAAATGTTCTATTGCCGTTTCTGCGGCTCTTGTTTTCTTACTCTTAAACATGATTTTGATTTTTTAGGTTCTTTTTTTCTTTGTTTTCGGCAAGCTGTTTTATCGCCAGTTCGATGTCCCCGCCCAGCTTGTCGGTGAGCGTGAACAGTTCCATTTTCTCCCGTTCCTCCGTGGTGTAGGTGTAGTATTCCGCCGCGCTGACTTCCGTAGCGTAGACCGCAGACTGAACGCCGCCCATGCCTATCCAGACCTCTTTGTATCTGCGCTTGGGGTCGTTCGCAAGGTTGATAGATAGAATTTGCGATTTCTCCTTATCGGTTAGCCCCAGCAGGTTTTGGATTGCGTCGAACTTATTCATGTACTTGCGCATGTCCAGCAGGATTTTCGTGTCGGAGTTGTTGATGATCGCCTCCTTTACAATCGGCGAGGAAACAATATCGTCGATCTCTTGTGTTACGACGAGGATTTCGCCGAAAAATTTGCGAATCGTTTTGAATAAATACTTGATGTACTGGCTCATAGATGCGCTTGTCAGGGCTTTCCAACATTCTTCGATCACGATCAGTTTGCGAACGCCTTGCAGCCGTCGCATTTTGGAAATAAAACACTCCATGATAATCAGCGTCGTAACGGGCAACAGTATCGGGTGGTCCTTGATATTGTCCAGTTCGAACACGATAAAGCGTTTGTTCAGCAGGTCGATGTTCTGTTCCGAGTTGAGCAGGTAATCGTATTCGCCGCCCTTATAGTAGGGTTCCAGGACGTTCAGGAAATTCTCGATGTCGAAATCCTTTTCCCGAACCCGCTTGCGTTCGAGCAATCCGCGATACTCCTTGTCGATAAATTCATAGAACGTGTCGAACGACGGGCGCAGGTCGTCACGGTTCTGAATTTGCTGAATATACAGGCTCACAGCGTTCGACAGCGCGACTTCCTCGGAGCGGCGCGGGGGTTCGTTGTCCCGTTTCCACAGGGTAAGAATCAGCGTCTTGATACTTTCGCGCTTCTCAACGTCGTAGATATTATCGTCGCTGAAAAACGGGTTGAAACTGATCGGATTGTCCTCGGTATAGGTAAAATAAATTCCGTCCTGACCGCCCGTGCGATGGTTGATTAATGCACACAGCCCTTTGTAGCTGTTTCCCACATCGACCAGAACAACGTGTGTGCCCTGTTCGTAGTACTGACGAACCAAGTGATTGACAAAGAAAGATTTGCCACCTCCCGATCCTGAAATGACGATACGATTCCTGTTGCAGATTACACCCCGTTTCATCGGCTCGTCGGATATGTCCAGATGCAGGGGTTTACCCGTAATCCGGTCCACCATTTTTATTCCGAACGGCGACGGCGAATCCCGGTAATTCGTTTCCTCCACGAAAAAGCACAGGGCTTGTTCCAGGTAGGTATAGAAACTTTCCTCTGCCGGGAAGTCGCTTTCATTGCCGGGAATACCCGCCCAGAACAGCGCCGGAACATCGACCGTGTTATGCCGCGGCTTACACTCCATCGTCGCAAGCTGCGACCCCACATCTGCCTTAATGCGTTTCAACTGCTCCGCATCGTCCGACCACGCCAAGACATTACAATGACACCGCACGGGCGTAAGACCCCGGCTATGTCCCTCGTTCAAAAACTGATCGAGCCATTCCTTGTTGATCTGATTGGCGCGGCTATACCGCGAGAGCGATTGCAGGTTCCGGGTACGTTTCTCGAACTGCTGGAATGTTTCGGCAGGAT
>OGLJ01000477.1_pt1 | contig 46207 bp, 33 predicted proteins | sample 1572801 | NCBI WGS metagenome assembly OGLJ01 (sample SAMEA2581877, study PRJEB24529) | metagenome | biome: Human gut stool | place: China | collected 2011
TCGAAGATGCAAACATCCGGCTGGTTAGAAATGCCACATTTTTTGATCCGAATTTCCAGTTGCATTTCCATCTGAAATCCCGCGGTGTGATCTTCTGATAATATTACTTATCAACGCAAAGCATGATATGCTTATTGCGGCAGTTCCTTTTTGCTGTACAGGAAATTATGTCAAATAAGGAGAGATAAAATGATACAGGATATTTTACCACTGCATCTGCAGAATCAGTACGAAAAAAAACAGCCGGACGATACCAGCTATATGATGATCTACAGGGAGAACAAGATCCTTGTAAGGGAGGGAGAGACGCTTGCCTTCCTTACTTACCGGGAACTCCGGGAGATCTGTGAGACGGCGGGAGAAATGGCGCCGCAGAGCATCTATCTGTTTTCCGTTGGGGAGGAGACGTATTTTCTGACGGAACTGCCGGAGCATCTCACACCGGAAGGATACTGTTTTGAAAAAATGTTTGCGGTGCGGTCGGGAAAGCCGAAGGAGCACATCCTTGCGGCTGCCACGGCATGGCATCTGTATGAGTGGTATCGGGATAACCGGTTCTGCGGAAGATGCGGACAGAAACTCATGCACAACGGAACGCTGCGGATGTTATTCTGTCCCGCATGCGGCAACCAGGTGTTCCCAAAGATCGCACCGGCGGTGATTGTCGGGGTGACGGACGGAGAGTATATTCTGATGACAACCTACGCCAACAGGGAGTACAAACGATACGCGCTCATCGCTGGATTTACGGAGATCGGGGAGACGGCGGAGGAGACGGTCATGCGGGAAGTGCAGGAGGAAGTCGGTCTTAAGGTGAAGAATATCCACTATTATAAGAGCCAGCCGTGGGGATTTGACCAGAACCTTCTTCTTGGTTATTTCTGTGAACTGGACGGAGAGCGGGATATTGTGCTGGACACGGGAGAGCTTGCGACAGCGGAGTGGGTGCATTACTCGGATGTACCGGAAGATCCGGAGGGGCTGTCGCTGACCAGAGAGATGATGTCTGTATTCCAGAAAAATTTTACGTCTGAGAAAATGTCTTGACAGTCAAACAGACATACTGTATTATTACAATAGTACAAAGAAACTTTAAAAAAATGGTAGGATTTCCTAAGAATTCTTAAGTTTTACTTAAACCCATTTTTTTTGAGGGGTGATAATGATACAATCACCATAAATTTGTAAAATACAGGTAAGGGAGAGACGAGAATGAAAGACAAGAAGCAAAAAAACGAGCAGAATGCAGGCGCGATAGCAGCAAAGCCAAAGAAGAAAAAGAAGGTACTGATCGTTGTGCTGGTTATTGTGGCAGTTCTGGTGGTCTGGATCGGTATATCCATACATAACGCGACCAAGCAGGTGGCGATGGCGGTGAATACCGTGGAAGTGGAGCCGGTACAGAAGAGGGATCTGTCCGATACGATTTCGGTTAAGGGAACGGTTGCCGGAGCCAGCAGCACGAATGTGACGTCAAAGGCGGCGTCCGAGATCACTTCCATGAATGTGCAGGTCGGCGATATCGTGAAAGAGGGTGACGTCTTATGCACACTGGACTCCACCTCGATCGAGGAGAAGATCGCAGACTTAGAGAAGTCCATGTCGAATGCGAATGCGGTGAGCAGCATCAATACACAGCAGGCGGCGGACGCCCTGCAGCAGGCGAAGGATGACCAGACAACGACGCTTGCGGCGGCGCAGAAGACACTCGACCGCGCAAAGGACAGCTACAACGGCGCACAGATGCTCTACGATCAGGGACAGGCGGATTTCGCTGCACTGCTCGCTGCCAAGCAGGCGGTGGAGGATGCGCAGACTGCTTATGATACGGCAGTAGAGACCACCAACCGTGCGATTGAGACAGCACAGGAGGCACAGGAGCTGAACAAGTACAAAGACACCGACACGACATCCAAGGACACACTCAGCAATCTGAAAGAACAGCTGGCAGACTGTGAGATCACAGCGCCGTGCGGCGGTGTGGTAACAGCGGTGAATTCCAAGGTCGGAGACATCAATGCAGAGAAGAACGTCATCATGACGATTGAGGATACGAGCTCCTTAAAGATGATTGCAACCGTGCAGGAGGCGGATGTATTAAAGCTTCAGGAAGGCATGGAGGCAACTGTGACCGCAGATGCGACGGGTGATGAGCAGATCAAGGGAACCGTGACCAGAGTGGTCCGTGTGAAGAGTCAGGGCACAACGGGAAGCGACGGCAGCACGACTTCTGCCGGTGGTTATTCCATTGAGATCGCGCTCGACAATCAGGAACTTTTAATCGGAATGGCTGTGAAGGCAAAAGTCATGATCCAGGCAAAGGGAGAAGTGCTGGCAGTTCCGTATGATCTGATCCAGTATGATGACAACGGGCAGGCGTATGTTCTTGTGGCTGAGGCGGACGATGGCGGAAACGCAACCGCAGTGCGCAGGAATATCACGGTCGGCGATGAGGTGGATTATTATACAGAAGTGACCGGCGGTGATCTCGCAGAGGGAGATATGCTGATCTACGACACGACATTTTCGATAGCCGAGGGACAGACATTTACACCGGAGCAGATGTATTCTGAACAGGATATGGGACTGACAGACGGTACAGGTACGGAGGTTAGCGAATAGTGAGTGAACCAGTAATCCGAATGGAAAAAATTGTAAAGACATATTATGTAGGTAAGCCCAATGAACTGGAAATCCTGCACGGAATCGATCTTACCGTGAACCAGGGAGAGTTCGTTTCCATCGTCGGTGAGTCGGGTTCCGGAAAAAGTACATTGATGAATATCATTGGAGTATTGGATAGACAGACCTCCGGCAGCTATTATCTGGAAGGACAGGACGTCAACGGCATGACGGACGAGGTGCGGAGTGCGGTCCGCAACCGCAGAATCGGCTTTGTGTTTCAGAACTTTAATCTGCTGCCGAGAGCCAATGCATTGAAAAATGTCATGGTGCCGCTTATATATGGTGAGGAAAAGACGAAGAATGCGAAGGAGCGTGCGATGGAGATGCTGGCGATGGTGGGAATGGACGGGCGTGCAGATCACAGACCAAATGAGCTCTCCGGCGGACAGAAACAGCGTGTGGCGATCGCCCGCGCGATGATCAATGATCCTGCAATCATTCTGGCGGATGAGCCGACCGGAGCGCTGGATTCCAAGACGGGGCATATGGTCATGGATCTGTTCCACAAGCTGCATGAGGAGCAGGGGAAAACGATTGTACTCATCACACACTCCCAGGAGCTTGCGACGGAGACACAGCGCATTGTTACCCTCTTAGACGGTGAGATCGTGGGGGACAACAGGGGAGGTGAGCACTGATGTTTTTTGAAAACATAAAAGAGGCAATCATCAGTATTCTGTCGAACAAGATGCGTTCACTGCTCACGATGCTCGGTATTATTATCGGTATCAGTTCCGTTATCATCATTACGACGATCGGCGGTTCCATACAGAGTACGCTGACGGCGACAATGAATTCCCTCGGCGGCAACACAGTTTCCGGCTATGTGGAGGCGCGCTATCCGGAGGACGATGCAGACTGGGATACCTGGATTTATCCGGATATGACACAGAGTGATTATGTGTCACAGGAGATGATCGATGAACTGGTTGCCCGGTACCCGGATGAGATTCAGGGTATCGCTGCCGAGAATTATCTTGGAGGCGGGCAGATCAAGGATGAGGCGGATTCCGACAATTATGCCAATGTCAGTGTGGATGGCATGACACCAGAACAGTTCGAGTATATGAAGCTTGAGATGCAGGCGGGACGTAATCTTACCAGGGCAGACAATCTGGGGAAGAAAAGAGTCTGCGTTGTTGCGGATACGATGGCAAAGAATTATTTTGGAGACAAAGACCCGATTGGCGAGACGGTATCGGTAACAATGGACGACGGATCGATCTATGATTTTGTTGTTGTAGGTGTTTACAAATACAATGCGGCACTGTTTGGAAAAGTGGATACGTCTGTCAGGGAAAAGGATCGTTCTACTTATATGATGATTCCGATCCAGACCAGCTTCAAGCTGCAGGGGGCAGATAAGACTGGTTATGAATACTTTAATCTGCTCCTGACACCGCTTGCGGATGTCAACCAGGCAACGGAAGATATCCAGAATTATTTTGATGAGGTATATCAGAACAATACGAATTTCCATGTGACAGCGAGCAACATGCAGTCCAGCATGGGCATGATCAACACGGTGCTCAATGTCATCACGATTGCAGTATCCGGAATCGCAGCAATCTCGCTGATCGTCGGCGGTGTCGGTGTCATGAATATCATGCTTGTGTCGATCACGGAGCGGACGAGGGAGATCGGTGTGCGTATGGCACTCGGCGCAAAGCGGCGGACGATCCGTATGCAGTTTGTCATTGAGGCGATCATGCTCTGCTTAATCGGCGGCATTATCGGTATTCTGATCGGTGTTGGTGTCGGAGCACTGCTCGGCCAGGCAGCGAAGTTTGTGATTGCCAATATGTATTCCGAGTATTCCAATTACATTATTATGCAGGTGCATCCATCGGCAACTGCAATTTTACTGTCACTGTTCTTCTCGATGCTGACAGGAGTGTTCTTCGGTTATTATCCGGCGAACAAAGCGTCAAAGATGGAAGTTATTGATGCACTCCGCTACGAATAGGCGTGTGCAGCCAAAGATGACAGAAAAAGGGGCAGAGAAGCTTTAACGCTTCTCTGCCCCTTTGCTGTCATTTTGCGTGAAAAAATTGAAATCTGCTGTCATAAAATGTATAATGATAATATAAAGGGAAAATGATCAAAGGGGAGAATGAGTTTATGACAGATGTTTTGTTCTATCAGAATTATACTTATGTAGCCGATATCAGCGCGATTGTGCTCTGCATCATCTGCTGGCTGCTGCTGCATTCTTCCTATGCGGTGCGTGAAAAAAGTCTGGTGATCTTTAAGGCGGGAACGGTATGCCTGATGATGGCGACGGTCTGCAGTATCAGTTTCCATACAGCAATCACACGGATTACAGAATCCCGGAAGATTCTTATTTATGTGTTACAGGATGGGATATATCTTTTACTGATTCTCACGTTTGTGCTGCTCTGCAATTACTTCGGTACACTTCTTAAGCTGGAAGAGAGACCGGCAAGACTCTTGGGCGCGGTATCCTGGGGCGGCTATGCGGTGTTTGCTTTTCTTGAGATCGGATCACCGTTTACGCATCTGGGTTTTTATATCGATGCAGATCTGATGGTTCATCAGAATTTCTATTTTGATCCGTTTCGTTTTGCCTATATTTATTACTGTATCGTTCTTGTCGTTGTGCTTTTTACGTACCGGAAGAAGTTCGTGCTGAAAATGCTGCGCTGCCTTGCCTATATTTTACTGTTTTCGTTTGGCATGATTGCACTGGAGGCAGAATATGTATCTACATCTTATAGCTGCATGGCACTATTACTTCCCTATATGGGAGTGCTGTTTTTGTTTCATTATACATCTTACGACAGGGAGACAGGAACACTTGATGCTGGTGCGTTTGACAGCTATCTGAGAGATGTGGGGGACGATGATTTTTCTGTAATCTTCATGGGATTCCCGGAAACCAATCTCAAAAAGATACCAGAACTTCCGCGTACGATTCTGACGTTTGCGGAGAATTATTTCAAAACATTCTGCCTGTTCCGTCTGCAGGATGATAAGCTTGCACTGGTGTATCAGAGACTGAGTAATAAAGCGGAGAAAAACGGAAAATATAACATACAAAAAACGTTTGAGCGTGTGTGTAAAGAACATGGACTGGGCTACCGGGTGCTGATTGCACATGCAGATGACAGGCTGCGTGAGGCAGGTGAGTATCTGGCGTTGAATGAGTTTATGGAAGAGAAAATACCGGTTGGCGCGGTATATGAGTGTCAGAATAAGGACATCATAGAATATCGGAAGGCATCTTACATATTAGGCGAATTAAAGGACATCAATGCACACTGCGACTTGGAGGATGAGCGCGTTAAAGTGTACTGCCAGCCGGTGCTAAATACACGTACCAACCGGTTTGCCTCGGCGGAGGCGCTGATGCGGCTGGAGCTGCCGGAAACAGGAATGGTATATCCGGATCAGTTCATACCGATGGCAGAGCGGCACGATTATATTCATACGCTCAGCAAAATCATCTTAAATAAAACCTGCCGCCAGATCAAACGCCTGGAGCAGGAGGGGTATCAGATCGACCGTGTTTCCGTTAATTTTTCTATTCTGGAATTCCGCAGAAAGGAATTCTGCAAGGATGTCATGGACATCATCCGCCAGAATGAAATCCCGTATGAAAAAGTTGCGATTGAACTGACGGAGAGCTGGAATGAGACGGAATTTGACAACATTAAGAATACGATTACCAGTCTTCAGAAGCTGGGAATCAAATTCTATCTGGATGACTTTGGAACGGGCTACTCGAATTTCGAGCGCATTATCGGTCTGCCGATCGATGTGATCAAGTTCGACCGTTCGCTGACTATTTTGGCAGGGAAAAATGCAGAATCCCGCTATATGGTTGGAAGCTTTTCCGATATTTTCAAGAATTCGCACTATGAGATTCTGTTTGAGGGTGTGGAGAACGAAAAAGACGAGGATCAGTGCAAGCAGATGAATGCACTGTACCTGCAAGGCTACAAGTATTCCAAGCCGATACCGATCGAGGAACTGACACGCTTCCTGGGGCGGGTGGTGTAGAATACATCCGGCGTGCAAAAACCCCTCAGCGCATCTCGGGGGTACGGAAGAGGAAAGCCGGGACAGGTTAAGAACAGAATGATAAAATGTTCCGGCTGGAATTGCCGGCAGCAGTTCTGATCACAAAATCCGGCATTTCTAATCCACACCGCGCCTGGCATCCCCGATGATCCATGTCTTTCCAAGCTTTGAACACTCCACGGATGTGTCCGCAACCTGCAGACAATTTTAGGATTCTCGTGTGCCTCTTATGGCACTGCTGAAAAAAACATAACCGCGCGAAGCCGATGTTTGAATTGCCATCTGCCCTGTTTTTAATAGCAGATGGCAACGAGTTTCGGTTCGCGCGGTTTTATATTGTCTGTGAAGCAGTGCCATTAGAGGCACTAGGGAATCCGCTCATTGTCTGCGGTTTGCCGGACACATCCGTGGATTGTCAAAGCGTGGCAAAGACACGGAATCCGATGCCAGGCGCGATGCGGAAGAAATGCTCAGATTTTGCTCCAAAGAACCGCCGCCGGCAAGTTCCACCCGGAACATTTTACCATTCTGTTTTTACCTGTCCCTGCTTTTCTCCGCCGTGTCCCCGGGATACACCGGGTTTTTAGGCATCTATGATTCGACGACCGCCAGCCCCCAGGGAGCCAGTGTCAGGACGGCACCGGCGGCAACCGGGGTGTCGGTTAAAAGATCGGTGCCCGCATTTCCGGTGTGGGTCACTGTCCGCGGTTCGTCCGAATAGTTGAAGTAGTAGCACAGATTTTTGCCAAAATCGTTTGTGCCGCGCTTTACGATCAGCGGAAACTGCGGAGTGTCTTCGGAAAGACCTTCATACCCGTGTCTGGAGAGGTAGGATACGAGCAGCGGCTCCAACAGTTCATCATCGAAGAAAGCGCCGAGGTAGAGGGCGGAGCCCTTTTGATAGGCGTTCTCGGTCACGGCGGCATAACTGCCCCAGAACGGATGGTCATAATGCGCGAGCGACGTCGCGGTGTCGCAGGTGACAAGCTCCATCCAGTCGTGTGCGAGGGCGCTTCTGCCGTCTGCGGTGGTGATGCGGACATTCTTCGGGTAGGTGAACTGATCGTAGTGAATACCGAGGCACCTGCAAAGAAGATGCGGCTGTACATCGTGGCGGATTTTCAACTGTTCGTCGGCGAAGCCGGTGCGGAAAGTGGCGATCAGGTGTCCGCCTTCTGCCACGTAGCGGTCGAGCGCGCCGAGGAGATCGTCGGATGCGGCATAGAGCGCCGGAACAACGAGAAAATCATACGCGGAAAAATCGCGCTCGCCGGAAGAGACCATGTCAAACTCGATGTTTCTGCGGTACAGGGCGTCGGCAAGCCAGCGCATCACGGCATTGTAGCTGTGGTCACCGGTGGTCTCAAGCGGAAACTGGCGCAGCCCCGCCAGGGAGAGATTGTCCAGCAGGATGGCGACGCGGTTTTCCTTTTTCAGATTCATGAGGTGTGTGCCGATGCGCTTCCACTCCGCGCCGATTTCGCTGGCTTCCCGGTAGGTGGCATTTTCGGAAAAATCGTGGGAAAGCACGCCTTTCCAGTAGCTTTCGATCGCATTGTGGATCGAGTGCCAGTGCCAGTACATCACGCTGTTGGAGCCATTTGCAAGGTGGCTGTACGCCTGCAGGCGCAGCTGCCCCGGATAGGGGAGCCACGGGGTCAGACCCTGCGCCTCTGTCTCTAAGATCAGATAATTGTCCTTCTTTAAGCTGCGCGCAATATTTCCGCATACAGTGATCTCAGCTCCGGTCAGGTCGTCCTGCGAAGGATGGTAAATATCGGCGCCTGCCACGGTCATGCAGCGGGCGGCGTCATACTGGTCGACCTCCGGCTGATAGCCGTAAGAGTGACTGGTCCAGTCAAAATCAAAATTCTGCGTGATGAACTGGTCGTCACGTTTGTACTCTTTGATAATGTCCGATTGCCAGGAGAGGAACTCTGTGACGAGGGAGCGCTGAAAACGCTGAAATTCTGCGGCAAGACTCTGGTTGATCGTGCCGCGTACATCCGGAAAATCCGCCCAGTCGTTCACGCGGTTGCTCCAGTAATCCAGACCGAATTCACGGTTGAAATCCAAAATGTCCGGGTATTTTTTCTTCAGGGAAGCGACGAACATCTGCTGAACCCGCGGACCGGCCGTTCCGTAGCTCTTGGTCTCGTTGTCCAGCTGGAAGCCGATGATGTTCGGAACGTCCTTTAAGTGCTCCATCATGGCGCGGATGATGCGCTCGGCGTGATAACGGTAGCCGGGGTGCGTGATGTCCATGTTCTGACGGTGACCGTAGAGCTCCTGCCCGTTTGCTGTGACGGCGAGAATATCCGGGTATTTGCGCGCCAGCCAGGTTGGTATCGCGTAAGTCGGGGTTCCGATGATGACGGAAAAATGATGCTTTGCGGCGGCCTGTACCATGCGGTCGATGCAGGTAAAGTCAAAGACGCCGTCGGATGGTTCTAAGGTGCTCCAGGTGGATTCGGCGATGCGGATGGTATTCATGCCGGCACGCTCCATCATTTCCATATCTGTCTCCAGACGGTCATACGGCAAATATTCCAGATAGTAGGCTGCTCCAAAGAGCAGGTGATCTGTTCTCATATCGGGTGATCTCCAATCTTTTCTAAAATTTTCTATAAGAAGTAGCTGTTTTGCGCATGCTGGCACATAAAAACGTGCAACCGTTTGCGCTTTTTCATTATACCATCACAAAAATGGACTGTAAACAACAGAAAGTACCGTAAATACTGCAAAAAATGAGAACTTATTTTTGGTAAAAAAGGGGATTGATTTTTCCGGAATTGTGTTTGATAATAAAAAAAGATTGCGCAACAAGCGCAAAATAAAGGGGAACTCCGGACGATGGTTCGGGGTTGGAGGTTACTATGGAGAAGGAAGAGAAAAAAGATATTACCATTGCGGATGTAGCGGAGGCGTTAGGGGTTTCAAAGACAACGGTTTCCCGCGCCATATCCGGAAAGGGAAGAATCGGGAAAGAGACCCGCAAAAGGGTTCTGGAATACATAGAGGAGCACGATTATAAGCCGAACGCCATCGCCAAGGGACTGGCACAATCGAAAACGTACAATATCTGTGTGGTGATGCCGCGCGATTATGAAGTGGTGGACTGGAATTTCTTCCAGCGCTGCCTATTCGGTATTCAGGAGATGGCGGAGACGGTCGGATATGACATTCTGCTTACGATGTGTCAGATGAATGATATTTCTTCGCTGGAGCGGATTGTTGCAAATCATAAGGTGGATGGTGTGATTCTGATGCGTACCTTTCTGGAGGATGCACAGATTGAATTCCTACAGCAGAAAAATATTCCGTTTGTGACGACAGGAAGTACGAATTATGAGGGTGTAATCCAGATCGACCACAACCACAGAAGTGCCTGCCGGGAATTGACATCCATTATTTTAATGAAGAATTTAAAGCGGATTGCACTGATCGGCGAGGACGAGGGATACATGGTAACGCACAGCCGTCTGCTCGGATTCCGGGACGCATATGAACAGCAGGGGGAGACGCTCGATGAGAATCTGCTGTATTTAAGCCCGGAAAACCGGGTGCGCGTCGATCGGACGGTAAAGGAGATCCTGGAACAGAATGTGGACTGCATTCTGTGCATGGACGATGCGGTGACCAGCAGGGTTTTAAAGGTACTGCGGGAACAGCACGTCAGGGTGCCGCAGGATGTGCGGGTGGCATCCTTTTATGACAGCACGATTCTCGAGAACCATGTGCCGTCAATCACTTCGCTTGCTTTCGATGCCAAGGAACTTGGAAAAGTGGCGTGCCGGACGCTCTTAGATCTTGTGGAGGGACTGGAGGTAAAGCAGAAGACATTACTTCCATATGAGGTCGTACTCAAGGAATCCACGAAATAGCGCGCACCGGGCAGTGCGGATTGCGTCGGAATACGGTGCCTGACACGCCGGAAACAGTGTAGAGCGGAAAAATCAGCAAAATCGCTCAATATGCGCCTGAAATGTTGGAAAATATAAAGAAAACAGTGGAATATGCTTGGAATATTCGGGTTTATCGGTTGCACAAAAATAATGAATGATTCCACGAAAAGCTGATATTTTTTTAAAACTTGTGCATTTATGCCAAAAAAGAAGCAAATTTATTATAAAATATACACATTGACATCAAAACAGGCACGTAATATACTTTAATCATAGAACAACCGATTGCGCAATAGATGCGCAGTACCGCAGGTACGATACGGAATTGGGCATGCGGCGTTCTGAAAAAGTTTTGAAAAAGAAAAGGGAGGATTTTCAAAATGAAGAAAAAAGTTTTGAGCGCATTATTATGTGCGAGCATGGTAGCAACCATGGTAGCTGGATGCGGCGGAAGCAGCGAGACAACAGACAGCAATGCAGCAGCAGACAACAGCGCAGCAGACAACAGCGCAGCAGCAGGTACTGAGGAAGCAGCAGCTCCTGCAGCAAGCGGAGACACCATTGCTTTAAGAGTATGGGCCGCTGAGGAAGACCAGACATTAACCAACGAGCTTATTGAGCAGTTTAAGGAAGCAAATCCGGATCAGACATTTGACATTACAGTTGGTGTAGAGTCTGAGGCAAATGCAAAGGATGATATCTTAGTTGACCCGACAGCAGCAGCTGATGTATTCGCATTCGCAAGTGATCAGCTGTTTGATCTTGTAGATGCAGGTGTATTACAGGCAGTACAGGATGTTGATACCGTCTCCAGTGAGAACGTAGCAGGTGCGGTTGAGGCAGCTACCGTAGACGGTACATTATATGCTTACCCGATGTCTGCCGATAACGGATACTTCTTATATTATGACAGCAATGTTGTAACAGATCCGACCAACTGGGATGCAATCCTTACAGATTGTGCAGCAGCAGGCAAGAAAGCCGGAATGGTACTTGCAAGCGGCTGGTACAATGCAGGTTTCTTCTACGGAGCAGGATTTACAACAGCATTAAACGATGACGGAAGCACAGCAATGGACTGGAACGGAACATCTGCTGACGGTATCAAGGGTACCGATGTTGTAGACGGTATGCTTGCAATCGCAACAAACTCCGCATTCTTACCAATCACAGACGGTGATACATCAAACCAGATTGCAACTGGTGAGCTTGGTGCTATCGTTTCCGGTACATGGGATGCAGCAGCAGTACAGGAAGCATTCGGCGACGGATATGCAGCATGCGCACTTCCGACTTACACATGCGCTGGCAAGCAGGTTCCGATGGGTTCCGCAGCTGGTTACAAGATGATCGGTGTTAACGCAAACTCCGCACAGGTTGGTTGGGCTATGGAATTAGCAAAGTTCTTAACCAACGAGCAGAGCCAGGAGACACGTTTTGCTGAGAGACAGATTGGACCGTCCAACATTGCAGCAGGTGAGTCTGATGAAATTACAGCAAATGTAGCAATCGCAGCAGTTACTGCACAGAACGGTGCTAACGGTGTTGTTCAGACAGTAGGCAGTGGTTACTGGGATCCGACCAAAGCATTTGGTGAGATCATTGCTCAGGGTAACCCGGACGGAACAGATGTACAGACATTGCTGGATAATCTGGTAGAGTCTGTATCACAGCCGACAGAATAAGCAGTAGCACGATTTTATAAGAGTGTATGAAGAAAAAAGGCCCGCATACGAAGATGGGAATCGTGAGTGGGTCTTTTTCTTCATCTGAATATCAACAGAACCCAAAGAACACGCAGAACAGGTATGCACTGCGTGCAGCAAAGATACAAGGAGAACGCCGTTTTACAGAAAATGGCGGTTATGGAAAGGCATGGGTGCTTGCATGAATAGTAAGGAAAGTAAAAAGAATCCGGTGGCTGCATTCTTCGGAGCAATCGGAAAATTCTTTAAGGAATTTGGTGAGGCTGCCGCCAAAGGGGACGGTGCAGTGAAGGCATCGCTGCTCGTAGCGGGTGCCGGTTATTGGAAAAGAAAACAAATCATCAAGGGATTTCTGGTAACATTACTGGAAATCGGGTTAATTCTATATACGGTATTGATCGGGGTGCCATATATCAGCCAGCTGAATACGTTAGGTACGGTAGAGCGTGCGATGGTGTACAACCCGGAAACGATGAAGAATGAGGTCAATGATTATGATAACTCCCTTCTGATTCTGCTCTTCGGTGTCATCAGTCTGAGTTTCCTCATTGTGGGAATCCTGCTTTGGATGGCAAACGTGAGAAATACATACCGCTTACAGCTTCGCGCTGAAGCGGGAAAGCATATCAATACATTTAAGGAAGACTGCAATGAGATGCTGAATGATAAGTTCCATTTTACGTTGCTGGCGCTTCCGGTTCTGGGTGTGATTATCTTTAATATCATGCCGTTGGTCGTTATGATCTGCATTGCATTTACGAACTATGATAAGAGTCATATGCCGCCAAATGCATTGTTTACCTGGGTGGGCCTGGCAAACTTTAAGTCCCTGCTTACCACGAGCATTACCTCCACATTCGGATATACATTCTGGAGAATTCTGGGATGGACGCTGCTCTGGGCAGTGCTTGCCACATTTACGACCTATTTTGGGGGAATTATTCTCGCCCTTCTGATCAACAACAAGAACACAAAATTAAAAAAGATGTGGAGAACGCTTTTTGTTGCAGCTATTTCCGTTCCACAGTTTGTAACATTGCTGTTGCTGCGTAATTTTTTCGCAAACACAGGAATTGTCAACTCATTCTGTAAGAACATCGGTCTGGTTGATCTGCTACAGAATCTTGGCTGGATCAAAGCAAATTATATTCCGTTTCTGACCGACCCGGTCTGGGCGAAAATCACGATCGTTGTCATCAATATCTGGGTAGGTGTTCCTTATCTGATGCTGATTGCAACCGGTGTACTTATGAACATTCCGGAAGAGTTAAAAGAGAGTGCGAAGATTGACGGAGCAAACTCGTTCCAGATTTTCCGAAAGATCACAATGCCTTATATGCTGTTTATCACAGGACCTTACCTCGTAACACAGTTTACGGCAAACATCAATAACTTTAATGTAATTTACCTGCTGACACAGGATATTTACACAACGACCAATCAGAAACTGGCGGCTTCCTGGGGTAAGGAGATTGATCTTCTGGTTACCTGGTTGTATCGTCTGACCAGTGAGCAGTACAACTATAAGATGGCATCCGTCATCGGTATCTGCGTCTTTGTCGTATGTGCAGTCATTACATTATTTGCCTTTAACTTCCTGATTAAAGGAGATAAGGAGGATACATTCAGATGATGGGAAAGAGAAAAATTGTTAATTCCGTTTTGCTTCACGTAGTGCTTGCTGTGCTTGCAGTGATCTGGATCACGCCGATCGTGTGGCTGATTGTAACCTCGTTCAGTGGATATGATGGCATGAACACGAGCCGCTTCTTCCCGGAGACATGGTCGATCCGCAATTATACCCGTATGCTCTTTGAACCGGACACGGTATCACAATTCCCGATCTGGTTTAAGAATACGTTGGTTATTGCCATTTTTGTATGTCTGATTTCAACTTCTTTTGTATTGATGGTCAGCTATGCAATGAGCTGCATGCGTTTCAAAGGAAGAAAAGCTCTCATGAATATCGCAGTTATGCTGCAGCTGTTCCCGGGCTTTTTGTCCATGATCGCTATTTACTTTATTTTGAAGTCCGTCAACTTAACCAACAGCCATATCGGTATGATTCTGGTGTACTCCGGTGCATCCGGACTAGGTTACCTTGTGGCGAAGGGATTCTTTGATACGATTCCGACATCTCTGCGTGAGGCTGCGTATCTGGAGGGTGCTTCCGAGGCAAGAACATTCTTCACGATCGTGCTTCCGCTTTCCAGGCCGATCATTGTGTATACTGTTATCAGTTCTTTTCTGGTACCGTGGACAGATTTCGTTTTTGCGAAGATCATCTTAAACTCCGGTATCTCGACAGACTGGACCGTTGCGATCGGACTTTATAACATGCTGAATCGTACTCTGATCCCGACATACTTCTCGAGATTCTGCGCGGGCGGCGTTATGGTCGGTATCCCGATCGGTATCCTGTTCGTTATCATGCAGAAGTTCTATGTGGAAGGAATTACCGGTGGTTCGGTGAAGGGATAAATTGTGAGAAGAAACACTATGGCAGACAGCGCATCATAGGATGCGCAGCCTGAGTGTTTCTAATCTCACGTTAGAAAAATGCAAAAGCGGCATTTTTCAGAGAACTTTTAATTAGAGAGGAAGTATTTCCAGCTTCGCATTAGAAGAATGCAGAAGCGGCATTCTTCCATGAAGTTTTAATCTGAGGCAAAGGCTGCAATGCCTGAGTATTTCTAGCTTCGCATCAGAAAAATGCAAAAACAGCATAAGTTAGGCGGGTGAGGATGCACCAGGCATCTTTTCCATAAAAATGAAAGAAATATAGAAATTGAGGAGGAAGAAAATGGATCAATTTATTTTAAATCTGATTCACAGACCAGAGATGGTTCCGGAGTATTCCGCAACTGTCACAGGACAGGGAAAGGAAGAGGACATCGGAGACAAGGCTCTCTTGACAGAATCTCTGGATATTTTCAAGACACAGCAGAGACTCGCACATGAGAATGGATTAAAAGTAACCATTCAGATGACATACGCATCTCTTTTCAATGACGAGGCAGTGGAGATTGCGAAGCATGACCACGACGTATACGGAGACGAGATCGCATTATCTCTGCTCGGACTTCCGTGTGAGGAGTTCCGTGAGAAATACAAGACCAAGGACTTCTGTATCTGGATGTTCTCCATGGAGGACAAAAAAGCCATCGTCAACGATGTGTTTGAGAAGTTCCATGACAGATTTGGATTCTATCCGGAGTCAACCGGTTCCTATTACATGGATGCCGATTTGACCAACTATATCAAGGCAACTTATCCGACCGTAAAGTGTGCGGTTGCCACCTGCTGGGAGGAAGGCCCGAAAGCTTACCATACCTGCAACAACTCCTGGTACACGTTATTCGACGGCGGTCCATGGGCACCGTGGATCCCGTCCAAGCAGAATACACATGCACCGGCAGCCAATGCGGCTGAGGACAGCGGTATCGTTGCAATCCCGCATCTGTCCCGCGACCTGATTGCATGCTATGACGGTAACGGCTCCAACTTCGGAACGCATCCGCAGAATGTACTTCGCGGAATGATCTACGATACAAAGACCTGGGAGTACCCGTATCTGTACAACCTGATCGATCAGTATCGTTCGTTAGGAAAATATAACAACGGCTATGCATACAACATGATGTTTGTAGGTCCGGGCTGGATGAACAAGATGGGACGCTGGGAGCAGCCGTATGAGCTTCTCTACAAGTCTTACAGCGACGGCTGTGCATATTACGGCAAGCTGAAAAAAGAGGGCAAGTTAGTCGATATGACGATGTCCGAGTTCGCAGATTACTACCGCGAGAAGAAGGGCGTGGATGCCGGCAACTACAATGAGCCGGAGTGTGCGCTCTGGAGAGATATCCTTTACGGATCAGACAAGCAGCTGTTCTGGTACTGCGATCCGTACATGAGAGCCTGCGTCAATATGGATCAGGGCGGCGCAATCGTTGACCTTCGTCCGTATGCAGCGAAGCTGGAGTGGCCGGTTGGTATCGGCACAAAGCACGTACAGGATGCATCTTATCCGTTCCTGATTCAGGAGAAGTACCGCGCAGGTTACTTCACACATTACGCAGGAGAGGGAACTGTAAGAAGTGCAAAGCTTTCCTATAAGGGTGAGGAAGTAGATCTCTGCCTCTGCCCGACACACGCACATTTTTCACAGGAAGGAAAGACAAGAATCCTGACACTGGATCCGGTAACGATCGAGTTCAGAGATCTGACTGTGAAGCTTCAGACAAAAGAATACTTTGAGGAAGGCTCCTCCAACATCAAGATCGAGCGTACCATCCTTGAGATGAGTGACCCGAGTGCAGAGGTTACCTTAAACGAGTATATGGTTGCATGCTACGGTACAACCGAGTATTCCGAGGATATGTCCCATATCACCTTAAAGATCGACGGACCGGAAGAGAAGACGATCCATTATGAGTACAAGTGCCGCGAGGAGGGTGTCAAGGGTGCGACAGAAGTAAGCGCCGTGATTCCGGAGATCGAGACACGCGTATCCATGACTGCATCCAACGCGGACGCAGAGGGATATGTAAAAGAGGGATATGCATTCTCACCGATGTTTACCCTGGGATACAGAAAAACAATCTCAGATAAGGAGGTATTTGCAACATGGCTCAACTTGGCAAAGGCAAATTAAATTATAGATGCCCGTCCTGCTTTTTAAGAGATCTGGACATTGATATGTTTTACAATAAGGAAACAGGTATTTACAGCTGTATCCGCTGCCAGTACAGAGGAACAGAAGAAGATGTCCTGGAGAAAAATGAGATGATCCGCTTCCGCTATAAGGCAATGCACCAGCGGTTCGACAAGTTCGACTTTGATTAAGCTACGAGCAGTGTAGAGAAATCCAGTGACACCGGAGGAAAGCTTGCTTTCCAGAGGGTGTTGCTGGATTTCTCTATAGGGCGAGCGCCCACGGCGAGAAGGAGCGGAGCGGAATCGAGCTGTCACGGCGAGTAGCTGAAAATTTAAGTGGCGCAGGGCGAGCGCCCACAGCGAGAAGGAGCGGAGCGGAATCGAGCTGTCACGGCGAGTAGCGCAGAGCTGGTTGCAGAAGAATGCGAGCGCCCACGGCGAGAAGGAGCGAAGCGGAATCGAGCTGTCACGGCGAGTAGCTTTACGCTGCCACAGCGGGGAGAAAATGGAGTAATTATGGGGAAAAAGAAGAAAGATACCATCGAGCTTCGGTTCTATGAGATACCGCAAAATGAATATGTTCTGGCACTTCTTGGAGAAAACTGGATCCGGGATTATGGTCATGATGAGGTACATCTTCATTTTCACAATCTGATGGAGATCGGAGTGTGCAGAAACGGTACGGGGAAACTGATTCTGGACGAAGAACAGCGCCCCTATCAGCCTGCTATGGTAAGTATTATACCGAACAATTATCCTCATGTGACGATCAGCAATACAAAAGAAGGACCAAGCTACTGGGAATATCTGTTTTTTGATCCGGCGCAGATTATTGCGGAAATGTATCCGAAGAACGAGCTGTTCTGCCGGGAACTGATCCGGAAAGTCAACCGGAGAGCGCTGTTTCTCCATGAATGGGAGAATCACAATCTCGCGTTTCTTGTCCGGCAGATCATGGAGGAGATGCGGGGACGGCGCAGCCATTATACGGACAGCGTGAGAGGTCTGTTGTATTCTCTTGTGATAGAGATTATCCGGCTGAATGAGGAGCAGGAGGCAAAGCAGGAAGTGCAGGGTGTGGAAATGCAGAAACATTCGGGAGTGACGCAGATTGCGGCGGCACTCGACTATGTGCGCATGGAATATATGCACATGATCCGGGTGGAGGAGCTGGCGCAGGAATGTCATATGAGTGAGACGCATTTCAGAAGGCTGTTTGAGTCCTGTATGAACATGTCTCCGGTGGATTACATCAATCTTGTCCGGATTCAGAAGGCATGCGATCTGTTGAAAAAGACGACGGATTCGATGGACATTGTGGCACAGAAGGTAGGCTTTACGACAACATCCACATTTAACCGGAATTTTAAAAAGTTTTTAAACACATCCCCCTATCAGTGGAAAATCAATCCGGAAAATTACGAGACAAAGCTTTTAAATTACAATATTTCCGCGCGAAAAGGATGGTAATAAATAATGGTGGAAAATGCGCGTTTTGTGCCGAAAAATAAGTACAAAATGCGCATTTTTTCGCTATAATGAACTTAACAAACGCAATAACAGCAATCATAAATTGGGGGATGAACAGTATGGGAGAATTTTTGTTTGAGAGATTAAGTGATCCGGAATATTACGAGGAGAACCGCGTGGTGGCGCACTCCGACCATGTGGCGTACCGGAACTGGGATGAGGCAGACGTGTGGCTGGATCCGCTCGGAAGAAAGAGCAGTTTCCGCCTGTTTTTAGACGGATCATGGAAGTTCCACTATGCGAGAAACTATGAGCAGACGATCCATGGATTTGAAAAGCCGGAATACGACTGCAGGGGATGGGATGACATCCGCGTGCCGGCACATATCCAGATGGAAGGCTATGACAGCCCGCAGTATGCGAATACGCAGTATCCGTGGGACGGAAGGGAAGACATCTGGACGGATGAGATGCCGACAAAGTTCAATCCGGTTGCAAGTTATGTGAAATATTTCACATTGCCGGAGTCCTTTTTGGGAGAGCGTGTGTTTATCTCGTTCCAGGGAGCGGAGAGCGGCATGGCACTCTGGTTGAACGGAGCATATGTCGGATACAGTGAGGACTCTTTTACACCGTCCGAATTTGAATTGACGCCTTACCTTAAGGAAGGGGAGAATAAGCTGGCGGTGCAGGTATTTAAGTGGACGATCGGAAGCTGGTGCGAAGATCAGGATTTCTTCCGGTTTTCCGGTATTTTCCGCAGCGTTTATCTCTACATGATTCCGAAGACGCATCTCTGCGACATTAAGATCCGTCCACAGGTGGCGGAGAATCTGTCCTGCGGTACGCTGGAGCTGGATCTTCGCTCCTGCGGCAGCGGAAGTGTGCGCATGCGGCTTGTGGAGCGCGGAAGGCTTGATCTGGCGGAGAGCCGCTATGAGACACCGGAGGGCACGGAGGTGTTTGCTCTGGAGGAGAAGATGGACGGAACCTTACATGTCTCGCGGGAAGTGGCGGATGTGAAGCTGTGGAGTGCAGAGGAACCGTATCTGTATGAACTTCGGATGGAAGTGTATGATGCGGCAGGGAAGATGCAGGAAGTCGTCGCGTCGAAGATCGGCTTCCGCCGGTTCGAGATGAAGGACGGACTGATGCTTTTAAACGGAAAGCGGATTGTGTTTAAGGGCGTGAACCGCCACGAATTCAGTTCCCTGACCGGACGTGTGGTGAGCATGGAGGAGACGCTCACCGATGTCGTGACCATGAAGCAGAACAATATCAATTCCATCCGTACGTGCCATTATCCGGACAATATCGGACTGTATGAGCTCTGCGACATCTACGGACTCTACATGATTGCAGAGAATAATATGGAGTCGCACGGAAGCTGGGATGCGGCGGCGATGCGTAAGATTGCCGATCCGCAGACGATTGTGCCGGGGGATAATCCGAAGTGGGAGGCAAGAATGCTCGACCGCGTGAATTCCTGCTACCAGCGGGATAAGAACCATCCGGCGGTCTTAATCTGGTCCTGCGGCAATGAGTCCTACGGCGGAAGTGTGATTTATCAGATGTCCGAGAAGTTCAGAGAGCTGGATCCCGACCGCCTGGTTCACTACGAGGGAGTCTATAACGACAGACGCTACAACGGAAGCAGCGATATGGAAAGCCAGATGTACCCGCCGGTAGAGCGGATTGTGAAAAATCTGGCAGAGCAGAAAGAGAAGCCGTTTATCTGCTGTGAGTACACGCACGCGATGGGCAATTCCTGCGGCGCGATGCACAAGTACACCGATCTGACCGACATAGAGCCGCGCTATCAGGGCGGATTTATCTGGGATTACATCGATCAGTCCATCACGAAAAAGGATCGCTACGGGAAGGAATTTCAGGCGTATGGCGGTGACTTCTTAGAGCGGCCGACGGACTATAATTTCAGCGGAAACGGCATCTGCTATGCAGGGGAGCGTGCCGAGTCGCCGAAGATGCAGGAAGTAAAATTCAATTACCAGAACATCAGTGTATCTTTTACCGCAGATGGTTTTACAGTAAAAAATAAAAATCTGTTTATCGATACAGCGGAGTATGACTGCATTCTTCTGCTGGAGAAGAATGGCGCGGTGGCAGGACGCAGAAAAATAGCGCTGTCTGTGGCACCGCTCTCGGAAAAGACGTTTGTTCTGGCGGAACTGGAGGGCTGCATGGCTTTTGCCGATGAACTGGAACATGCGGGAAAGGAAGCCGGGGCGGAATACGCACTGACCGTATCGTTCGTACTGCGCGAAGAACTGCTCTGGGCAAAGCCGGGGCATGAGATCGCATTCGGACAGAAGATTTTTGCGGCAAAATCACCTGCAAACGGTGGGACAATCGGCGATGCCGCGGCAGAATATGAAGGAAAGTGCGTGACGAACCGTAAGGCGGGACTTCAGATCATCCGCGGAAAGTGGAATCTGGGGGTGAAGGGTGAGAATTTTGACGTACTGTTTTCCTACAACAGCTGCGGACTGGTGTCCTACCGCTACATGGGAAAAGAGCTGATTGAGAAGATACCGATGCCGAATTTCTGGCGTGCGCCGATTGACAATGACTGCGGAAGCCGCATGCAGGGGCGGATGGCGCAGTGGAAGATCGCGAGTATGTATGCCGGCATGAGCAGCAAGGGCATGTTCGATTATGAGGAACCGGTTGTGAGAGAGGCGGAGAACAGCGTCTCCATCACATATACCTACCTGCTTCCGACCACGCCGCAGGCAAAATGCCGCGTGACCTACACCGTGACGCCGGATGCGTATGTGCAGACCGAGCTGACCTATGACCCGGTGGAGGAGCTGGGCGATATGCCGGAGTTTGGAATGCTTTTTAAGCTGAATGCGGATTACGACAGACTGGAGTGGTACGGACTTGGACCGCAGGAGACGTATGCGGACCGCAGATGCGGCGCGAAGCTCGGTGTATATAAGAACCGCGTGGCGGATAATATGGCGCAGTATCTGGTACCGCAGGAGTGCGGCAACAAAGTAGGCGTGCGCTACGCGAAGGTGACGGATGAGAGAGGAAGAGGCATGCTCTTTACCGGAGACGAACTGTCATTTTCCGCACTGCCTTATACACCGCATGAACTGGAAAATGCAATGCATGCGTATGAACTGCCTGAGGTACATTACACGGTTGTCCGTGTGGCACTGGCACAGATGGGCATCGGCGGAGACGACAGCTGGGGAGCTCCGGTTCATCCGGAATATCACATTGATGTGACAAAGCCGTTAACACTGCGGTTCGGCTTCCGTGGAATATAAAAAAACAGAAAGGAGAGAGCGGGCATGGAATGAGATCTGTGCCCGCGAAGAGGCATATGAAGTTTGTAAAAGGAATGGATCTGTCCACACTGCTCGAACTGGAGCGGTGTGGTGCAAAGTATTACGATAACGGGGAGGAGCGGGATCTCCTTGCGATCATGAAGAGCTATGACGTTGATACCATCCGTATCCGTCTGTGGAATGATCCGTGGTCGGAGACCGGCGAATCTTACGGCGCAGGGGAGAATGATTTGAAAACTTCTCTTGAGATTGCAAAGCGTGTGACGGCGGCAGGGTTCGGCGTGCTTCTCAATTTTCACTATAGCGATTTCTGGGCAGACCCGGGCAAACAGATCAAGCCGAAGGCATGGGCAGATTACGGTGTGAAGGAGCTGGAGCAGGCGGTCTATGATTACACCCTGGAATCCATGCAGACATTCCTGGATGCCGGCGTCAATATTACCATGGTGCAGGTGGGAAATGAACTTTCCAACGGTCTGCTCTGGCCGGAGGGAAAAGTCCCGAACTATGACAATATTGCGACGTTTGTCAATGCGGGAATTCGTGCGGTGCGGAAAGCGGATGCGACGATTCCGGTGATGATTCATCTGGATAACGGCGGAAACAATGCGCTGTACCGCGAGTGGTTCGACAATTTTACAAAGCGTGGGGAGGATTTCGAGATCATCGGACTTTCCTATTATCCGTTCTGGCACGGTTCACTGCAGATGTTAAACGACAACATGAATGACATTGCAGAGCGCTACGGAAAGGATCTGGTAATTGCCGAGGTTTCCATGGGTTATACGATGGAAGATTACAAGAATTACGAGAAGCTTTCCGATGAAGAGCGCAAGGGATATGCGACCAGACCGGCGCTTGTGGAGAAGATCGAATATCCGATGACAAAGCAGGGGCAGTACGATTTCATGGAGGATTTCTTGAACCGCATCAGCCACATCAAAGGCGGAAAAGGAAAGGGATTCTTCTACTGGGAGCCGGCATGGATTCCGGTACCGGGCTCCGGCTGGGCAACACCGGCATCCTTAAAATACATGAACGATCCGGGACCATGTGGAAACGAGTGGGCAAATCAGGCGCTGTTTGACTACGATGGCAACGCACTGCCGACACTTTCACTGATCCGTGATTTTAAACCGGAAGTATAAAAAACGGGGCTGCCGCATGAACGGAGATTGTGATCGATGGCATTGTGAAAAATGATAAATGACAGATCGGAAAAACATGCAACTTTGTTGCATGTTTTTTTGATTATGTTGCAGTTTGAAAAAGGTCTATTGCAAAGGAACACAGAGACGTTATAATAGAATTACAACAGGACGGTAACAGAAACCATTCATAGAAAAAATGATGTATAAGGAGGTAACGCATGATCTGGGAACCAGTACTTGCAAAGTTTAAAGAATTATTTGGGGATGAGGGAGAGATCGGAGTTTATTTCGCACCGGGACGTGTGAATATGATCGGTGAGCATACCGATTACAACGGAGGACATGTATTTCCATGTGCGCTCACGATCGGTACCTACGGTGTGGCGAGAAAAAGAGACGACAAGAAGCTTCGCTTTTATTCCATGAATTTTGAGAATCTCGGTGTGCTGGAGTCTTCCGTGGAGGGCTTAAAGCCGGAGAAGGAAGCAGACTGGACGAACTACCCGAAGGGTGTGATGTGGGCGTTCGGCGAGAAGGGCATGAAAGTGGAGTCCGGTATGGATCTCGTGCTGTTCGGCAATATTCCGAACGGTTCCGGATTGTCTTCTTCCGCATCGGTGGAAGTGCTGACCGGATTCATCCTGCGTGATATGTTCGGCTTTGATGTGACGAATCAGGATCTGGCATTGATCGGCCAGTATTCCGAGAACAAGTTCAACGGCGTCAACTGCGGTATTATGGATCAGTTCGCCATTGCGATGGGCAAGGCAGGACATGCGATTTTCCTGGATACGGCGACCTTAAAGTATGAGTATGCGCCGATCAGGCTCGAGAATGCGAAGATTGTGATCTCCTGCAGCAACAAAAAGCGCGGACTCGGTGATTCCAAATACAACGAGAGACGCAGTGAGTGTGAGACAGCGCTTGCCGAACTGCAGAAAGTGGTAAAGATCAACGCGCTCGGCGATCTGACAGAAGCGCAGTTTGAGCAGTATCAGGATGCCATCACAAGTCCGGTGTGCCAAAAGCGTGCAAAACATGCCGTATATGAGAACCAGAGAACGATCAAGGCGGTGGAGGCACTGCAGAACAACGATGTCGCGCTGTTCGGAAAGCTGATGAATGACTCCCACGTATCTTTGCGTGATGATTACGAGGTAACGGGAATCGAGCTGGATACCCTGGTTGAGGAAGCATGGAAGATCGACGGTGTGATCGGTTCCCGCATGACGGGTGCGGGCTTTGGCGGATGCACGGTCAGCATCGTGAAGGATGACGCGGTGGATGCGTTTATCGAGAAGGTCGGAACCGCCTATAAGAACAAGATTGGCTATGCCGCAGATTTCTATGTCGTAGAGATCGGCGACGGCCCGGTAAAATTGGCGTAGTGACAGAGTATATTTAGAAACGAGGTTGGATCATGATACAGGAAAGAATATTGGAACTGACAGAATACGGACTGGTGACGGGACTCATAGAGCCGCAGGATAAGCGGTTTACGATCAACCGTCTGCTGGAGCTGTTTCACATTGACGAACTGGAGGATGAAGTCACGGCGGCTTATGAGAAGCGCACGCCGATGACGCAGGAGAGCGCCGAGGAGGCACTGCCACAGATCCTTGCAGAGATGCTCGATTACGCGGCGGAGCAGATGCTGATTCCGGACAATACGATTACATACCGCGATCTGTTTGACACAAAGATCATGAGCATGCTGGTTCCAAGACCGAGCGAGGTGGTACGCCGTTTCTATGATCTTTATGAGAAGGAGTCTCCGCAGGCGGCGACGGATTATTTTTACAAGCTGTCCAGAGACACGGACTATATCCGCAGATACCGCGTGAAGAAGGATCTGAAATGGACGGCGGACACAGAGTTTGGAACGCTGGATATCACGATCAACCTGTCGAAGCCGGAGAAGGATCCGAAGGCGATTGCGGCGGCGAAGCTGGCAAAGCAGAGCGGCTATCCGAAATGCCTTCTGTGCAAGGAAAACGAGGGATACGCAGGACGTATCAACCATCCGGCGAGACAGAACCACCGCATCATTCCGGTGACCATCAACCAGAGCGACTGGTTTTTCCAGTATTCTCCGTACGTTTACTACAACGAGCACTGCATTGTGTTCAACGCAAACCACACACCGATGAAGATCGAGCGCGCTACCTTCGGAAAGCTGCTTGATTTCGTGCAGCAGTTCCCGCACTATTTTGTCGGTTCCAATGCCGATCTGCCGATCGTCGGAGGATCCATCTTAAGCCACGATCATTTCCAGGGCGGTCATTATGAGTTCGCCATGGCAAAGGCACCGGTGGAGCGCGAGATCACATTCAAAGGATATGAGGATGTAAAGGCAGGCATTGTAAAATGGCCGATGTCTGTCATCCGTATCAGCGCTACGGACAAGGATCGTCTGATCGATCTGGCAGACAAGATTCTCCTCGCATGGAGAGGCTACACGGACGAGGCGGCATTCGTCTACGCCGAGACAGACGGCGAGCCGCACAATACGATCACACCGATCGCAAGACGGCGCGGCGATGCGTATGAGCTGGATCTGGTACTGCGCAACAACATTACGACAGAGGAGCATCCGCTCGGTGTATATCATCCGCATGCAAAGCTTCATCATATCAAGAAGGAGAACATCGGTCTGATCGAGGTTATGGGTCTGGCAGTTCTTCCGGCACGCTTAAAGGATGAGATGGCGGATCTGGAGCAGGCGATCTTGGACGGCGTTGACATCCGTGCGGACGAGAAGCTGGCGAAGCATGCAGACTGGGTGGAGGAATTTCTTCCAAAGTACGGCTTTACCGCCGGCAGCGGTCTGGAGGGCGAGATCACACCGGAGAGGTTACATGAGATCGTTCAGACAGAGAGCGGTCTGGTATTTAAGGAGGTTCTCACCGACGCAGGAGTCTACAAGTGCACGGAAGAGGGCAGAGCAGCCTTCATGCGCTTTGTGGATACGGTGAACGCATAGAAATAGAGAGAGGAAAAGAACGGATTACGGGACGGGGATTTTTTCCCCGGAAGTTGTCCGTTCTTTTTTTCAATTCCCGATAAATGTGTTATACTTGTGCATGGAGCAAATTTTTGCAAATGACCGTTTACTTTCGCGTGGTAATTTGGTAAAGTAAAGGAATGAGAAAACGATGCGGGTCAGACCGCAGAAAAGAGGATAGGTATTATGGTATCAAAGAGAATACAAAAAGCGCTGGAGGGCAATTCGGCAATCCGCGCCATGTTCAATGAGGGCAGGGAGATGGCTGCAAAGTACGGGGAGGAGAATGTGTTTGACTTCTCACTCGGCAATCCGGCAACCCCGGCGCCGAAGGCGTTAAACGATGCGATCCGTGACCTTCTGGATGAGGCGGATGCAAAGGGAGCGGCAGGTTCTCTGGGCATTCATGGTTATATGGCAAATGCGGGCTATGAGGAAGTACGCCAGGCGATCGCAGAGAATTTGAACGAACGTTTCGGAACAAAGTTTACGGCGCACAATCTGGTGATGACAGTCGGCGCCGCAGGCGGGCTCAACATTATTTTCAAGACGATTCTTGACCCGGATGATGAGGTTATCGTGTTTGCGCCGTTCTTCGGAGAGTATCGCCAGTACGCGGCGAATTTTGATGCAAAGATTGTGATTGTACAGCCGAATCTGGAGACGTTTCAGCCGGATCTTGCCGATCTGGAGTCAAAGATTACCGCGCGGACGAAGGCGCTTATCGTGAATACGCCGAACAACCCGACCGGCGTGATCTACAAGCCGCAGACGATGGAGCAGATCGGAGCGATTTTAGAGAAAAAGCAGGCTGAATTTGGAACCGATATTTACCTGATCTCGGACGAGCCGTACCGGGAACTCGTGTATGACGGGAATAAGGAGGATTTTCTGACAAAATATTACCGCAATACCCTGGTGGGATATTCTTTTTCCAAATCCCTTTCCCTTCCGGGAGAGCGTATCGGTTATGTCGTGGTGCCGGATGAAGCGGCGGACGCCGAAGAGCTGATCCGCGGCATTGAGATCTCAAACCGGACGCTCGGATTTGTCAATGCACCGTCCCTGATTCAGAAAGCCGTGGCGCGCTGCCTTGCGGAGAAGACGGATGTTGCATTTTACGATGAGAACCGAAGCAGACTCTACGAAGGACTGACAAAGCTCGGATTTACCTGCATTAAGCCGGAGGGAGCATTTTATCTGTGGGTGAAGTCGCCGGTGGAAAACGAAGAAGAATTTGTAAACGAGGGAAAGAAATTTAATCTTTTAATGGTAAAGGGAAGTGCTTTCGGCTGTCCGGGGTTTGTGCGTCTCGCATATTGTGTGTCCCATGAGACCGTGGAACATTCCCTGCCTGCATTTGCGAAGCTGGCGGCAGTGTACGGACTGGACAAGTAGGAGGAAAAAGGATGGAGAACTGGGAGTCATATGTGAGAAAAGTGGTGCCTTATGTGCCGGGGGAGCAGCCGCAGGAGGAGCGGATGATCAAGTTAAACACCAATGAGAATCCGTATCCGCCCGCGCCGGGGGTGCAGAGGGCGCTTGCCGGATTTAACCCGGATACGCTGCGCCTGTACCCAGAGCCGACCTGCAAGGTGCTTGTGGATGCGATTGCGTCATATTACGGACTGTGCAGCGATCAGGTATTCGTCGGAGTCGGCTCGGATGATGTGCTGGCAATGGTTTTCCTGACATTCTTTAATTCCGGAAAGCCGGTTTTCTTCCCGGACATCACTTACTCTTTCTATGATGTGTGGGCGGATATGCTGCGGATTCCGTACGAGACGAAAGCGCTGGATGACGCGTTTGAGATCCGGGTGGAGGATTACTACGGGGAAAACGGCGGAGTGATATTCCCGAACCCGAATGCACCGACCGGCATTCTGATGCCGCTTGAAAAGATCGAGGACATCATCGCGCACAACCGGGACGTGATCGTTGTGGTGGATGAGGCGTATATTGATTTCGGCGGGGTGTCGGCACTGCCGCTGATTGAAAAATATGACAATCTTCTGATCGTGCAGACATTTTCCAAGTCGCGTTCCATGGCGGGAATGCGCATCGGATATGCGATGGGAAATGCGAAGCTGATCCGCTATATCAATGACGTGAAGTATTCGTTTAATTCTTATACGATGAACCGGACGGCGCTTGCACTCGGTGTGGAGGCGATCCGTGACCGTGCTTATTTTGAGGAGACCAGAAAAAAGATCATCGAGACGAGAGAGTGGACGAAAAAAGAGCTGCGGGCGTTAGGTTTTACGTTCGGGGATTCGATGAGCAATTTTATCTTTGCTTCGCACGAGCGCGTGCCGGCAACAGAACTGTTCGAGGCGCTGCGCAGGGAGCATATCTATGTGCGTCATTTTACCAAGGAACGCATCAACAACTACCTGCGCATCAGCATCGGAACGAGAGAAGAGATGGAGACGTTTATTCGGTTCCTGAAGGAATATCTGAAAGAGGCATAGCCGATGAGCGGCCGGCCGCCTGCAGCTTTCGGATGCCGGAGGTAAAGACGATCAGACCGCCGACTGTCATGGCGATGCCGAACAGGAACCAGAAGATCAGAGAAAACGTCGTGTCGCCGAACGGGATGAGTCCGGAGAGCACGGTTCCCCAGAAGTTAAACAGCATGTGCAAAAGGAGCGAGTAATAGATGCTGCCACCACGGTTGCAGACATAGCCTAAAACAAGTCCCAGACAGAATGCGTAGATGCCCTGGATCATGTTCATGTGGAAGATGCCAAAAAGCAGCGCCTGCAGCAGATTGGCTGCCCAGAAAGGCAGACATTTCTTTGCCTGATGCATGGTGACACCGCGGAAGACCAGTTCCTCGCAGAACGGGGCGAAGATGACAGAGCAGATGACCATCAGAATGGAGATCTGATCGTCGAGACCTGCCGTCTCGAGCAGGGATTCGTATGCATCCATCCAGTGCGGAAAGAGCGACGCGACAAAGCTCATGATATAGGTTGTCAGATACTGTGTGCCAGGCATCAGCATGACGATGCCTGCGATTGCAGCGGGATGAAACGTCTGACGCAGAACGGGGCGGTAATTGCCGCCATACCGGCAGTAGTACCACAGACCGAACACGGCGATCGACATGGCATTGTAGATTAACAGTATGCCGGTGTTGAAGCGCTGGGAACTCCACAGGGAAAAGGCGTCATCTACAATATCGAGGAACCCCGCGCTGCCGGTGACAGAGTACCAGCCGCTCTCGATCAGCAGGAAAAGTCCCATGGCAAAGTAGGTTGCGAGAAACTGAATCGCAATCACAAGAAGCAGCGGGACAAAAATAAACAGGAATTGTTTTAATTTCTTCATTATTATAATCTCCAGTTATCGTTGGTATGAAATAAAGTTCTTGCAATTTCCAGATACTTCTATTATTATAACAATCGGATTTCATGAATGCAAGCAGTGGAAAAAGTGCGTGCATGGACAGAAACTTGGGTATTTACTTTAAAACTTTAATATGCTAAAATAACAAAAGAATCCATTTTGGGAAGAAGGAGAAGAACATGAGTAAGAAACTTAGGACAGATGCAGTGGATCATCTTTTTGATGCCATCTTGAGCTTACAGAATAGAGAAGAGTGCTACACATTTTTTGAGGATGTATGTACGGTAAATGAACTGCTTTCCTTATCTCAGCGGTTCGAGGTTGCCAAGATGTTGCGTGACCAGAAGACTTATCTGGATATTGCGGAGAAGACCGGAGCATCGACCGCTACGATTAGCCGTGTCAACCGATCCCTGAATTATGGAAATGACGGCTATGACATGGTATTTAGCCGCATGCAGAATACGGACAAGCAGTAGAGACAGATAAAAAAGAGCCACAGGAGAACGGGAACTTTTACCCGTGCCTGTGGCTTTTGCGATTACTTTTTATTTTTTTCTGCCTTGGACTTGTCCGAGGTGGTCGTGTCAATGAGGCGCTCGATGATGGTCTTTTTGACATAGACATCGTAGCTTAACATGCAGATCAGACTGAAGTTCCGCAGAAGCTCGGCGTCCTCCGGGGCAGCATCCGGGAATGTCTGACACGAGGTGTTGAACTTCCTGGCGAGATCTTTCATGAGATTTTGTGTCTCCTGATGCTCGAGTCCGAAGACTTCACGGTAGATGTTTTCCAAGCTGTAGCTGCCGTCTTTTCCGAAATATTTGTCCGTGATCGGATTTAAGATGCTCTGGATGTCGCTGATGCTTAGGATATTTTTAAAATAGTAGATGAAAATCAGCGTCAGTACGTGCTCTTTGGTGTACTTTTTCTTCTCCGGCGGAGGGAGAAGATTGTTCTTGGCGTAGTTGTTGATCATCGTCTTGGTCAGAATCTTGTCATCCGCATGCCGTTTGGATGCCTCCAACTGGGAATCCATAAATGTGGTAATCTGATCCATATATAAATCAATGTTCGGAATATCTTCCGGTCTGACATAATCAATTCTCTGTAATTCTGCTAACAGATCACTCAGAAATTTTTTTGTATCGTTGTCCATATGCGTCACCTCTTATCACATTATATAGTTTTCAAAACCAGATGACAAGAGACAAATGTTGGGAAATGTATATGACAGTGTCCCAGCATGAAAAATAGAAAATATGTTCTGTATGGTATCGAAAAACAGAGAGAAATGTGTTATACTTTCTCATATCACTATAAACGGAAAAGGAAAAACAGGCATGAGTATTTATGATACATTAAACGAGCAGCAGAAGCTCGGCGTTATGACCACCGAAGGACCGGTGCTGATTCTCGCGGGAGCGGGTTCCGGCAAGACGAGAGTGCTGACACACCGGACGGCATATCTGATCGAGGAAAAGGGCGTCAATCCGTACAATATTATGGCGATCACGTTCACCAACAAGGCGGCTGGCGAGATGAGGGAGCGAATCGATGCGCTGGTCGGATACGGCTCGGAGAGCATCTGGGTGTCGACGTTTCACTCTACCTGCGTGCGCATTTTAAGGAGACACATTGACCGCATCGGATACGACACAAATTTTACGATCTATGATTCGGATGATTCCAAGAGTGTGATGAAGGAGATCTGCAAGCGCCTGAATATTGACACCAAGATCTACAAGGAGCGCAGCCTTCTTGCGGCGATCTCCTCTGCAAAGGACGAGCTTGTAAGCCCAACGCAGTTTGCCCTGCAGGCGTCGGCATCGAGTGATTTTGCAAAGAAAAAGCAGGCGCAGGTCTACCAGGAGTATCAGGCGGCGCTGCAGAAGAATAATGCGCTGGATTTTGACGATCTCATCGTAAAGACGGTAGAGCTGCTGCAGACAGATCCGGAGGTGCTTGCCTACTATCAGGAGCGTTTCCGCTATATCATGGTGGACGAGTATCAGGATACGAACACGGCGCAGTTTGAGCTGATCCGTCTTCTCGCAGGCAAATACAAAAACCTGTGTGTGGTCGGTGATGACGATCAGTCGATCTACAAGTTCCGCGGAGCAAATATCTATAATATTTTAAATTTTGAAAAGCATTTTCCGGATGCGGTCACGATTAAACTGGAACAGAATTACCGTTCGACGCAGAACATCTTAAATGCGGCGAACAGCGTCATTGCCAACAATGTCGGAAGGAAAGCGAAGACGCTCTGGACGGCAAACGGCGAAGGAGAGAAGATCGACTTTGAGCAGTTTGACACTGCCTACGAGGAGGCGGATTATGTCGCAAGGGATATTGCGTCCGGCGTCCGGGAAGGAAAGTACGGTTACGGCGACTATGCGGTGCTTTACCGCACGAATGCGCAGTCCCGTCTGTTTGAGGAGCGTTTTATCGTATCCAATATCCCGTACAAGATTGTCGGCGGTGTGAATTTCTATGCGCGCAAGGAGGTCAAGGATCTGCTGGCGTACTTAAAGACGATCGACAATGCGAGGGACGATCTGGCGGTGCGAAGAATCATCAATGTACCGAAGCGCGGAATTGGTGCGACGACGCTAAATCGTGTATCCGATTATGCGGAGGCGTACGACATCAGTTTTTACGAGTCCTTAAAGCGTGCGGAGGAGATACCGTCCCTTGGCAAGAGTGCAGCGAAAATCAAACCGTTTGTGACATTTATCCAGACGATGCGCAGCAAGCTGCCTTATATCGGTGTGGCGGATCTGCTCAGAGAGGTAATCGAGGAGACGGGCTACGTGAAGGAACTTGAGGCGGAAGGCACCGACGAGGCGGAGGCGCGGATCGAGAATATCGATGAGTTGTTAAGCAAGGTAGTCGCCTATGAGGAGGGCGAAGAACAGCCAACATTAAGTGGTTTCTTAGAGGAGGTCGCACTCGTGGCGGATATTGACAGCGTTGGCGAGGAGAATGATTATGTGGTTCTCATGACACTGCACAGCGCCAAAGGACTGGAGTTCCCGAAGGTATTTCTGGAGGGAATGGAGGACGGTCTGTTCCCGAGCTATATGTCGATCACGTCAGACAATGCCAGCAGTGAGCTGGAGGAAGAACGCAGGCTGGCCTACGTCGGCATTACGCGTGCGATGAAGGAGCTTGTCATCACGTCGGCGAGACAGCGTATGGTGCGCGGCGAGACGCAGTACAACAAAGTCTCGCGTTTTGTGAAGGAGATTCCGCCGGAGCTTTTAAACGGCGAGATCAAAAAGCCGGCATATCTGGAGAACAGGGAGCGGCGCACGGCGGAGCCGGTACGGAAGAAGAGGCCGACGATGCGGGACCAGCTGTCCGGGCAGAGTATGCAGGCGAGAGCGTTTTCATCGGTACATACGGAAGGCGGAAGCCTAAGCTACGGTGTGGGCGACCGTGTGTCCCACATGAAGTTCGGAGAGGGAACGGTAAAAGCCATCGTGCCCGGCGGCAGAGATTTTGAGGTGACGGTCGATTTTGACGCGGCGGGAACCAAGAAAATGTTTGCGGCGTTCGCAAAATTAAAAAAAGTATAAAATGTGTTAATTTATAAATTTTTTATAGGCGAACAGGGAAAGATATGCTATAATGTGCGTAATAAGAAGACATGCAATAAATGAAGATAAATCAAGGAGGGGAATCTGATGAATAAGATGGAAGATCTGATCAACATGACAAAGTTAAACGAACTTCTGAATAAGAAGGAAGAAGTGGAGGAGAAGAAGACCTCCAAGGTAGTATGGATTTTTGCAATTATCGGTATTGTAGCGGCTGTAGCTGCAGCAGTATACGGTATCTACCGCTTCTTTACGCCGGATTATCTTGAGGATTTCGAGGACGACTTCGATGATGATTTTGATGATGATTTCTTCGAGGACGATGATGATGAGGAAGCGCCGGCAAAGTCTGAGGACAAAGAGGAAACAACCGAAGATTAAGACAAAGGGCATGGGGCTGCAGAGAGATGCAGCCCTATTTTTATGTAACAGGAAACGTGCCGTAAGCGGCGCGCCCGGTGAGGGAATCCGGCATGTAGGAGTTTTTATGTTTGGCAATGTGCAGAAGAAACTGGATGGATAATGGAGGATAGAATGTGAAAAAGGGACAGATTATCGAGGGGATGGTAGAACGCGTAGAGTTCCCGAACAAAGGAATTGTGAGAACGGAAGATGGGGGACGCGTGATCGTAAAAAATGCAGTCCCGGGACAGAAAGTGTCCGCATCGATCAATAAAGTGCGCAAGGGAAAATGCGAGGGAAGACTGCTTGAGGTGCTGGAGCACTCGCCGAAGGAGCAGCCGGAGGCTGCCTGTATCCATGCCGGAGAGTGCGGAGGCTGCACATATCAGACGCTGCCTTATGAAGAGCAACTTGCCATGAAGGCGTCACAGGTAAAAAAACTGATCGACGATGTCATCGTACCGGAAAATACAGACTACGAATTCCTTGGAATCAAGGCGAGCCCGAGACAGCAGGAGTACCGGAATAAGATGGAGTTTTCGTTCGGCGATGCGTACAAGGACGGACCGCTGGCACTTGGCATGCACAAGCGCGGCAGCTTCTACGATATCGTGGATGTCCCGGAATGCCGGATTGTGGACGAGGATTTTCATACGGTGCTCACAGTGACGTTGTCTTATTTTAAAGAGCGGAATCTGCCGTATTATCACAAACTGCGCCACACCGGATATCTGCGTCATCTTCTGGTGCGCAAGGCGGTGAAGACCGGGGAGATCCTGGTGGATCTGGTGACGACAACGCAGATAGCAGAAGGGGGGGAAGAGGCGCTTCTTGCCGGATGGAAGGAGGCGCTGTGTGCTGCCGCCTATCAGGGAACGCTCACCGGTGTGCTTCACACCCGCAACGACAGTGTGGCGGACACCGTCACAAACGAGGGTACGGATGTGCTTTTTGGGCAGGATCATTTCTATGAAGAACTGTTAGGACTTCGTTTTCAGATTACACCGTTCTCCTTTTTCCAGACGAACTCTCTGGGCGCGGAGGTGCTCTATGAGACGGCGCGGGAGTTCATCGGGGATGCCTTGCCGAGCGGAACGGATGCGGATGTCGCGGAGCATGGAAAAGTCGTGTTTGACCTTTATTCCGGAACCGGTACGATCGCGCAGATGCTCGCCCCGGTTGCAAAAAAGGTGATCGGCGTGGAGATTATTCCGGAGGCGGTCGAAGCAGCGAAGGAGAATGCAAGGTTAAACAGTCTTACAAACTGCGAGTTTATCGCGGGAGATGTGCTCAAGGTGATTGATGAGATCGAGGAGAAGCCGGACTATATCGTGCTCGATCCGCCGCGTGACGGCATCCACCCGAAAGCTCTGGAGAAGATCATCCGCTACGGTGTGCCGCAGATGGTGTATATTTCCTGCAAACCGACCAGCCTGGCGAGAGATCTTGAAGTGCTGCAGGCGAGGGGCTATGAGGTGAAGAAGGTGTGCTGCGTGGATATGTTTCCGGCGACGGTGCATGTTGAGACGGTTGTCTTACTTTCCAAGGGAATGATCGACAGTAGAAAGGTTAAAGTAGATTTCTCTTTGGAAGATATGGATTTATCTGAATTCAAGGGAAAAGCAACTTATGAGCAGATAAAGGCATATGTACTGGAACAGACAGGACTTAAGGTTTCATCACTGTATATCGCACAGATTAAGAAGAAGTGTGGATTGGATGTCGGTGAGAACTTTAATTTGTCTAAATCAGACAATGCGAGACAGCCACAGTGTACACCAGAAAAGGAAGATGCAATTATGCAGGCGTTTAGGCATTTTGGAATTGTATAAATTGTGGATAAGTAGTATCGTGGGTTAAAAATATAGTGATGTATGGGAAAAAGGACATTCCGGAACTGTAGATTTTACAGGTCAGGGGATGTCTTTTTTGCAGATATTGAAGTGTTCAAGGGACAAGGTAATGATACTGAGGTATTAAGACTGATATGAATGATATCTATCTTATCTAATCAGATGATATGGATTGGGATTATTGCTAACATTTCATGTAGAACAAGAGAAAAAGCAGTACATATACAACGCACAAATCACAACAAACAACAAAAAATAATAGGAAATTAGTTGAAAAAGCAAAAGGGTTTGATATAATGTAATGTGATAGAGTGTACGAGTTTTTGTTTTTATTCGGAGGTGAAAAAATGACAGATGTCAGTACGGATAAATGGATTAACATTGATGAAGCCGCAGAATATTTAGGTGTGAAAGCAGGGACTATCCGTGGCTGGATTAGAAATAATAAGGGCATTCCGGCGCGCAAGGTTGGAAAGCAATGGAAGTTCAAATGTTCTGAGCTGGACAAATGGATTGAGAGTGGGAAAAGCGCAATGGACTGATTCTGCATTGCGTAGCGACAAATACAACAATTAGAATGGAGATTTAAGAGGATTATGGCTGTGAAAAAGTCTGAATTATATTCCCTCCTGTGGGAGGCTTGCAATAAATTAAGAGGCGGTGTGGAACCGTCGCGGTATAAAGATTATGTATTGGTTTTGCTGTTCTTTAAGTATGTATCCGATAGATATAAGGGACAACCATTTGCAGAATTTACGGTAAGTCAGGGAGCATCTTTTGATGATCTGATTGCCGCTAAAGGTAAAAGTGATATTGGTGAACGCGTAGACAAGATTCTTCAGAAATTCCTGGAGGACAATAGACTGCAGGGTTCTCTGCCAGATGTCAGCTTCAACAACCGTGAGGAGCTTGGTTCCGGAAAGGAACTGGTAGACAGAGTAAGTGGCCTGATTGGTGTGTTCCAGAACCCTGCCATCGACTTTAAAAACAACCGTGCCAGCGGTGATGATATCATCGGGGATGCCTATGAGTATTTCATGATGAAGTTTGCACAGGAATCCGGTAAGAGCAAGGGACAATTCTATACACCAAGTGAGGTGTCTCGTATTATTGCCCGCCTGATTGGTATTGGTGATATCAAGCAGATGCCCAACAAAAAATGGACTCTGCACGATCCAGCTGCAGGCAGCGGAAGCCTCCTCATCCGAGCGGCAGATGAAGCACCAGTGGATGAAAATGGCGATTCCATCGTGACTATTTTTGGACAGGAAAAATATCCGGATACCGCTGGTTTGGCGAAGATGAATTTTGTGCTGCATAATAAAGGAACCGGTGAAATAAAGAGTGGCAATACGCTGGCAGATCCTCAGTACCTGGATGAGTTCGGCGAATTAAAGAAGTTTGATTTTATCGTTATGAATCCTCCTTTCTCTGATAAGGATTGGACAGACGGTATTACGACTACCAAGGATAAATTTAGACGATTTGATGGCTTTGACATTCCTCCGGAAAAGAATGGTGATTATGCGTGGTTCCTTCATGTCCTTAAAGCACTGGATAGCAACGGAAAAGCGGGCATTATCCTTCCACACGGTGTACTGTTCAGGGGAAATGCGGAGGAGAGCATCCGTATCGAGGTATTGAAGAAAAAATATATTAAGGGAATCGTCAGCCTTCCAGGTAACTTGTTTTATGGCACTGGCATTCCGGCTTGCATTATCATCATCGACAAGGAGAATGCAGATGAACGGGAGGGTATTTTCCTGATCGATGCCAGCCGTGGATACAAGAAGGATGGCAATAAAAACAGATTGCGGGAGCAGGATATAGAGAAGATTGTTCAGACCTTTACTCACAGACTGGAGATTAAGGGTTATTCCCGTTTTGTTAAATACAGTGATATTTTAGAGGGTAACGGGGGTAATCTAAATATTCCGCGTTACATTCAGAAAATAGACGATACTTTGCCGCAGAATATTGCAGCGCATCTGAAGGGCGGCATTCCGGGAACAGATGTGGCATCGCTAAAACGACTGTGGGACATTTCTCCTGACTTAAAGTTGCAGATTTTTAAGTGCGTCGATGAGACGCATGATGTATATAAGCTTGCATTGCCTTCTGTTTCTATTGAAACTGTGATCGGGCAGGATAGTAATATCTGCGCAGAAAAGCAGACAGAAACCGAAGAGGTATTTGGACAGTGGAGAGAATACGTAAAAGACATTTTGCTTGGCATTGATTCGGAAACAAATCCGAAAGAGCTGATCCGTACCATCTCGGTCATGTTGCTCCATGCTTATGAGTCCACCAGACTTTTGGACAATTATGATGTTTACGATTGCCTGATGAATTACTGGAACGCAAAGCTCCAGGATGATGTGTATGTCATCAAAGCCAGCGGTTATGAGGCAGGAAGAGAAATCGAGTATGTATATGCACAGAAGAAGGCAAAGGATGAGAGTGGAGAAACTATCACAGTAGATGATACGTCAAAAGTGAAGTCTTTTGATGGAGCTCTGATTCCGAGAGAACTGATTGAATCTGTGTATTTTGCAGAGGAATTGTCAGCCATCAATGCTTTGTTGGAACAATCCGCAACGCTGGAATTTGAACTGGATGAAATGCGGGAAGAAGAATCCGGAGATGATGGACTGCTAAAGGAAGCACTAAACGATAAAGGAGACAGTATTCCAAAAGCGAAGCTGAACGCACGTATTAAAGAATTGGATGCAAAAAAAACATCGAAGGATATGAGTGTTTTGACACAGTTAGTGGCTCTTTTTGATGCAGGGAAAGCTACCGAGATGGAAGCACTGCTCAAAACTGTACCGGAAGTAAAAGCGTTTGATCTTCGCAATAAAAATGGTACTTTTGGTAAGGCAAAGCTGAAAACTGCACTGAAAGTTGCAGCAGAATCTGCAGTTGTACCAGAAATCTATCTGGATGAATACGCAGCGCTGACAGCTTATGCGGAAAAATCAGCAGAAAAAGATACCGTGGACAAAGAGCTGAAAGAAGCCCGAAATGCCTTGGATGACAAGGTTGAAGCTAAGTATAGCGAGCTTTCCATTGAGGAAATTAAGCATCTGCTGTTTGATCTCAAGTGGATGGCAAAGTTAGAGACTGACATTTGTGGTGAAGTCGAGCAGGTGCTGAATGCATTGTCTTCCAGAGTGTTACTAATAGCGAAACGATATGAGCATACGTTGGGAGAAATCGAGGACAGAACTACAAAATCAAGGACTGCTGTTATGGCGGCGCTGGAAAGGATGGGGTACAAATGGTAAAAGAATTTATAGACCCTGTGATGGCAATCGATATACCTGCTGATTGGAACTTGGTACCTTTAGGAAATTGTGTGACCGAGAAACTCTCCTATGGTGTAAATGCCCCTGCGATACCATACAGACCCGGATTTCCTCGCTATATCAGAATTACAGATATTACAGAAGATGGACAGTTTGATGATGGTAATCCCAAGTCTGTTATTACTGCTGAAAGAGAAAAATACATATTAAAAGATGGTGATATTGTTCTGGCGCGAACTGGCGCAAGCACTGGAAAATCATATTTATATCGAAGAAGTGATGGAGAATTAGTGTATGCAGGTTTTTTGATCAAAGCATCCATCGACATAACACATCATAACCCTCGATTTATTGTAGGGCAATTAACGACAAAACGATACTGGAATTGGGTAGCTACGACCTCAATGCGCAGTGGACAACCGGGCATAAACGGGAAAGAATATTCTTCATTTCTTATTCCCGTGGCACCGAAGAAAGAGCAAGAGGAAATCGCACGAACGCTATCCGAATTTGACATTTACATCGATGACCTTGCTGAACTGATTGAGAAAAAGCGCGGCATCCGCGATGGAGCATTGGAAGATTTGATGAGTGGTCACACACGCTTGGAAGGCTATGATAAAGCGTGGTCAACGTATTTATTTGACGATTATTTTTCCCTTTTGCCAACTAACACATATGCGAGAGAACAGTTGACAGACAAAGGAAACGTTGGCGATGTTCATTATGGCGACGTGTTGATAAAATATGGCGTGGTCTTAACAGATAAAGACGATATTCCTCGATTAAAAGATTCGTCTGACATAAAAGAACGAAGCTTGTTAAAACGGAAAGATGTTCTTATTGCTGATACTGCAGAGGATGACACAGTAGGTAAAGTAGTTCAAGTTGGTGCTGTTACTATCCCGTTGGTTGGTGGTTTACACACAGTTGCCTGCCGACCGAATTATGAGACGGCAGATGGATTTTTGGGATATTACATGAATTCTACTTCATATCATGACCAGCTGTATCCGTATATTACTGGAATCAAGGTGTCTTCTGTTTCAAAAAAGTCTTTTACTGAAACAGAGTTATATATTCCAAGCGATGTAAAGGAGCAGAGAGCAATCGCAGATACGCTAACGGCAATGGACAAAGAAATCGGAGCATTGGAAAATGAACGGGATAAAATGATTCAAATCAGAGAAGGTGCGATGGATGACCTGTTAACAGGCCGCATCCGTCTGAAAGCGTAGGGAGGTATGAGAATGGCAACGGTAGATCCTGAGAAAAAATTACAAAGCAGAGTCCTGCATTGGCTCAAAGATGATTTGGGCTACACCTATATCGGAGATTTGAGGGATATCGACAATACTCCAATCAAGGAAGATTTGCTTTCGGCAAATCTGAAAAAGCGCGGTTATACCGATGACCAGATTAAGACAGCTATAGGAGAGTTGGTAAACAAGGCTGGTAATCAGGTGGACTCCTTATATCAGATCAACCGCAGTGTCTATTCTCTGCTCCGTTATGGACGTCAGGGTACAAAGGATGCACATGGTCATAGACCTACAGTTCACTATATCGATTGGGTGAATCCTGAAAACAACGATTTTGCTGTTGCCCAGGAAGTGACGGTTTTATGTGCAAATCATCGAGAACACAAACGTCCTGATGTTGTGCTGTATGTTAACGGCATTGCAATGGGTATGTTTGAACTAAAAAAATCCTGTGTCAGCGTTGGAAACGGTATTCGTCAGCTTCTGACAAACCAAAAGCGTGAAAATATCCTGAATTTCTTTAGCGCAGCCCAGCTTCTTTTTGCAGGAAATGAGGCAGAAGGACTGCATTATGGTACGATCAATACCTCGCAGAAATTTTTCCTCAAATGGAAAGAAGATAAAAAGGCAGCAGATGATCTGTCGGCAGAAATCAAATTGCTACAGGTCAAGGAGGTTAACCGTCTGAGAGATGGCGTAGTTTCTATGTGCCAGAAGGAGCGTTTTCTTTCGTTGATTCATGATTTTATTATTTTCGATGCAGGAATCAAGAAGGTTGCACGACACAATCAGTATTTTGCAAATCTGGCGGCACGGAAACGAATTCAGGACGGCGAGGGCGGTATCATCTGGAACACACAGGGTTCTGGCAAATCCTTAATCATGGTATGGCTGACAAAGTGGATTATCGAGAATATTGCAGATAGTCGTGTTGTTGTAATCACAGACCGAGAAGAGCTGGACACCCAAATCAGAGATCAGTTTGTTGACGTGGATGAAAAGGTACGCAGAGCAAAGAGCTGTGCAGACCTTCGGACAATCTTGGATAAAAACGAGGATTCTATCATCTGTTCGCTGATTCATAAATATGGGCACAATGCAGGAAACCAGTCTGATATCGACCAGTATCGGAAGGAGCTTCTGAAAGACTTGCCGAAGGATTTTAAGGCGAAGGGCAATATTGTAGCCTTCATTGACGAATGCCATCGTACAAATTCCGGCAAGCTGCATGAAGCAGTTAAGACGCTTATGCCAGATGCCATACTGATTGGTTTCACAGGGACACCGTTATTGAAAACAGATAAAAAGTCCAGCATCGAAACTTTCGGTACATACATTCACACATATAAATTTGATGAAGGCGTCGAAGATGGAATTGTCCTTGATCTGCGCTATGAAGCACGCGATGTGGATCAAGACCTTTCGAGTCAGGATAAAGTCGACTTGTGGTTTGAAAACAAAACAAAAGGTCTGACAGAACGGGCAAAACAGCAGCTCAAACAGAGCTGGACATCAATCAACAAGCTCTACAGTTCCAAACAGAGGCTTGAAAAAATTGCATCTGATATCGTGTTCGATATGAGCCTAAAGCCGAGACTTAAAGATGACCGCGGAACTGCTATGCTTGTTGCAAACAGTATTTATGAGGCTTGCAGATATTGGGAAATCTTTATGAGCATGGGATTTACTAAGTGTGCCATCGTCACATCCTATGAACCGACAACGCAAAGTGTCAGAACGGCAACCTATGATCCTATGCAGGAGAGTGAGGACGAGTACAAGAAGAAAATATACGAACGAATGCTCAATGGCAAAAAGCTGTCCGAATTCGAGGAAGAAGTTAAGGCTAAATTTATTGATGAGCCGGCGCAGATGAAACTGCTAATTGTAGTGGATAAACTGCTGACTGGCTTTGATGCACCAAGTGCAACTTATCTATATATTGATAAATCCATGCGTGATCATGATCTGTTTCAGGCTATTTGTCGTGTTAACAGACCGGATGGAGAAGACAAGGATTATGGATATATTGTAGATTATATGGATCTGTTCCGCAATGTGCAGCTTGCTGTAGCGGATTATACCTCAGAGGCGTTTGACGGATATGATAAAGGAGATGTCGAAGGTCTGATTAAAAACCGCTATGATGAGGCGAACTCTGAACTGACAGGAACACTGGCATCATTGGAGGCACTGGTAGAAAATGTATCGGCACCGCAGACCGATACAGATTACATAGAATATTTTTGTGGTGAGGACAGTGAGAGTGAGGAAAAGGCGGCCCGGAGGGATATTCTTTATGGACTGACAGCGGCTCTTTCTCGTTCTTTTGCAAATTGCTGTGACCGCCTTGTATCAGATTATGGATATACAGAGGACGATGTCGAGCATCTGCGTGGCGAAATTTCAGGGTATAACAAAATCAAAGAAATGATCAAATTGGCAAGCTGTGATTATATTGATTTGAAGCCTTATGAGGCAGACATGCGCTATATTCTTGATACCTATATTCGCGCGGAGGATACCAAAGTGGTCAGTGAGCTTGGAAATATGTCCATTGTTGAATTATTGCTTCAGGGCAAGACAACTACACCAGCCGATTTGGTAAAAGATCTCCCAGGAGATAACGAGGCAAAGGCAGAAATTATCGACAATAACCTGCAGCATGAAATCGTCAAGAAGATGAGCTCGAATCCTGTGTATTACGGCAAGCTGTCAGAAATGCTGAAGAAAATCATCATGCAGCGAAAAGTGGCAGCGATGAGCTACCAGGAATATTTGAAACAGGTCGTGGAAATGGCTGAGGCAATCCTACATCCGGAAGATAATGGAGATTATCCAGATGAAGTGAAGAATAGTGCGGCCAGACGAGCACTGTTTGATTACTTTGAGGCGGATTTGGAGTTGACCGTTGATGTAGATGGAGCTATTCGCATCGCAATACGACCAGCATGGAAGAAAAATCGGCAGAAACAGCAGAAAATTAGACTTGCTATTTATGAAAAGTTATTGCTTCATAGCTATAGCAAAGACAAAGCTGAAGAGGAAACTAATCAGGTCTTCGATATAGCACAGAGGCAGGAAGAATATGATGCGTAGTGAAAATTTATTGATTGGTGAACTAACAATTGAGGTGACTCGGAAAAAGAATCTGAAGAATCTGTATATTCGAGTGAAACCGCCAGAAGGTGATATTACGGTGAGTGCCCCAACAGGGATTACAATGGATGAAGTCAAGCTGTTTGTATTGGGAAAACTTCCGGAAATTACCAAGGTGCGTGATAGGATGCTGTCACAGGAGAGGCAAAGCAAACGAGAGTATGTATCTGGGGAGTCACATTATTTGTGGGGAAAACCATATCGCCTACAGGTGATATATGAAGGCAAGCAGCGAAAGATTGTGAGAACACCCACTAAAATAATAATGACAGTGCCTGAAGGCACAAGCATTGACTCCAGAGAAAAACTATTTATTGAATGGTATCGACAGGAGATGAAGCGTGTGCTTGAGTCTGTGGTTTCTCAGTGTGAAAAAAAGACAGGTGTTCATGCAAATGAATTCCGTGTAAAAAATATGAGAACTAGATGGGGTACCTGTAACATTGATAAACGCAGGATATGGATCAATCTGCAGCTTGCCAAGAAACCAGCAGAATGCTTGGAATATGTGGTCATCCATGAATTGGTGCATCTGTTGGAAAAGAATCATACACACAGGTTCCGGGCATTGGTAGAGGAATATTGTCCTACCTGGCAGGAGGCAAAAAAACTATTGTCGACCATGCCGCTTGATTATATGGAAAAAGGAGATACGGATATCGATGATGAATGGACCAACATTCAGTGATGTTTATGATATTAACCCTAAGACAGGGGCATTGATCTTAGGGAAGAATCGGCTGGATGATTATGCTACCAAGTTCCTGAATAAATATTGCAAAAAAGCACTGGATACACCTATGCCACTTCCAGTAAATGAAATTCTGAAAACGATGAAGCTGACAGTAATGGAGGCTTCACTATCCAGAAATATGGATATTTTTGGTTGCTGCCTTCTATTGGACAGTGAGGTAGAGGTGTTTGATCGAGAAGAAGGAACATCATCATTGGTTTTTTATCCTGCGGGGACAGTATTGCTTGATCCGGCTTCAGAGGAGATGTACGGAGAAGGTGCAAAACGAAATACACTTATTCACGAGGCACTCCATTGGGAAAAGGATAAAACTTATTTTGAGATTCTGAAAGTTAAAAACGCTTTGGTTGCGGAAAAGTTATATCCGATTATGTGTCGGCACACTGAAACATTTTATGAGCCACCAGAGGGAAAGAAAACGAAGGAAAATGAAGTCAGATGGTTGGAGTGGCAAGCACACAGACTGGCACCGCGGATATTAATGCCAGTCAAAATGTTCAGAAAAAAAGCATTAGACCTGCTCGAAGTTTACCGTGAACCTCAAAATGATATTTATCCATCTTGCGATAGACTTATTGAGGATTTGAGCGATTTCTTCATTGTATCTCGATCCTCCGTCAAATATCGTCTGACAGAGGTGGGATTAATAGATGAAATCTGCAAACTCGAAGATTACGATGCTGTGTTTGCGGATATTCATGGAAGCAAGGAATTTGTCGCACTAACACCTGTAGAAGCTTACCAGTTGTTAGAAAGTAGTTCTTTGCTGCAGGATTGGGTACAGGGTGGCAGGTTTGTTTTTGCTGACGGTTATTTTGTATTAGCTGATGCAAAATATATTGTGGCAAAAACGGACGGATTGCATCTGACGGCAAAAGCAAAGAAAAGTTTACAGCAGTGCGTGATTAACATACGCGAAAAGAACTACATAGTCTATCAGAATTTTAATAAAGACTTAACAGGTTGTGCTTTCCTTTGTCGTACAGTAGGGATTGATCAGCGTATACTGACTTTTCACCCAGATTATCAAACGAATTTTAAATATGAAGGGGATGACGCATATGTTGCTGCACTTGATGCAATTTTGGAATATGATGAGGATGAAGAAATTGAGTTGCTAAAAATGCTTGCTGATCCAAGAACAACATTATGCCAGTGCTTATGGTTTTTGATGGAAAAAAGAAAATGGAAATATCCGGATAAATTTTCTGAAGAAACAGGCCTACATAAAAATTATCATGGAAAAATAAAGAACGATAAGTATAATAATATGGGAAAAGATGTTTTGATGGCAATCTGTGTGGCTTTAGGATTGAAATTGCGCTTAATTGAAAAGATTTTTGATAAGTCCTCTCAGAAGTTAAATGAATATCAAGAACCGGATAGAACATATATACATATTTTAGAGAATTTTCCCTGTATATCATTAGATGATTTCAATGGATTTTTAAGAGTGAAAAACTTAAAAGAGCTTGGCACGACTATAAAAGAATGAGTAAAAAATTGATAACTTATTAAGTTAGTTTTGGACCCCGAAATGGGGTCCTTTTTTGTGACAAAATTAAAAAAAGACTGATTTTACGGCGATTTGTGACCAACTCAACGAGTTGGTCACGAAAATTTCAAATCCGCGATAATAGAGACATCAGTTGAGAAAGCCTCAGCTGTAGAAATAAATCTCAATTGTCCGAGATGGCCATTAGGACGATGGGATGCATAAGAGTTCCAAACACAGCAATAACAGCTGTGTTTGAAGCGAAGATGCACCCACCGTTGCTTTTGTGCGCTTATTTCGGCAAATCAGAGCCTGTGGTTCATCTTCAACCACAGGCTCTTTTTGTGTCCCACCGTCCTCCATTCGGACAGAAAGGACACTGCAATGAAGAATGAAACAAAGAAGCGCAAAAGTGGATTCAATCCGAACTGGGGCTGTTATTTTACCGCGGACGGTAAATATTACTGCTATGAACGCTGGGACGATGAGAACAAGTGCATCATTACCCAGAAGTTGAAGATCGGTAAGGGCTTGTCGCTTGAACTGCCTATCATGCTTGATGAGTCTGACCACGACATGAATTTGCAGGATCGCTATGAGAGCGAACAGCACGATCTATTGTTTGATACAAAAGTAGTAAATTACAAGATAAAAAGAAAGAAATTGCAGTAATTGAAATTACAGAAGAATACATGAAGGATCGGCTTTATGAATTCAGAGGGAAAAAAGTTATGCTTGATTCAGACTTGGCAGAAATTTATGGGTATGAGACCAAAAATTTTAAAAGGCAGGTTAAGAATAACATTGCCAAATTTGAAGGCGATGATTTTATGTTTGAATTGAATGATGAAGAAGTGGAAAATCTTTCAAGGTGCAAAAATTTCACCTTGAATATGGGAAGAGGTTCAAATATAAAATACAAACCTTATGTGTTTACAGAGCAGGGAGTATATATGCTTATGACAGTTTTGCGCGGCGAGCTTGCAATTAAACAAAGCCGTGCACTTGTGAAGACTTTCAAGAAAATGAAAGATTACATTTTAGAAAATCGAGATCTTATTGGTCAGAGGGAAATAC
>OGLJ01000497.1_pt1 | contig 45004 bp, 40 predicted proteins | sample 1572801 | NCBI WGS metagenome assembly OGLJ01 (sample SAMEA2581877, study PRJEB24529) | metagenome | biome: Human gut stool | place: China | collected 2011
GGCTTGCGGACACGCCTCCGGAGTGTTCAAAACTTGGAAAGACACGGATCATCACATCTGGCAAAAGTGGCAGAGTTAGAAATTCCGTATTTTGTGATCAGAATCCTCCCGCCTGTTTTCGCTGGAACACCGGAGTTACGCTCTTTAACGAGGATCACCGGTACAGCCAATCTTCGCTGTCTCCTGCCGCAATATCTGTCATTGCCGCAGCTTTTCTTCTATTCCGTCGCACTCTCCGTGACGGTCTCAGTCTCCGTATCCTCCACCGTTGTGGTGAACAGGTTATCAAACGTTACCTTCGCCCACACGGAATCCTTCACGATCCAGTCGTGCTCATCTTCCCAGCCTTTGAGCGTCTCGTCGTACAGATCGCTCTGGCGCTGGCTGATAATGTTCTGTCTGGTCGTCTCGGTTGCATCCGCATCCGTCTTCTCATCCAGACGAACTACATAGTAATCGGTATCTGTGTCGATGACATCCGACACCTCCCCTTCGTCCAGTCCCTGCAGTGCCGTAAGAACTGTCTCGTCGAGGTTGCTGTCGTCGGCAGTAAAAGTTCCGCTGCTCACCGTGTAGTCATACTGCTCTGCCGCATCCTCCAGCGTACCTGCCTTCGCGTCCGTGTCAAACATGCCGACCGTCTTGCCGAGCAGAGTAAGCTCGGTGTCGGTGTACTCCACGGTATTGCCGTCCTCATCCGTATGGGACTGCTTGGACACCTTGACATAGCTGTAGGAGCTTGTGTTGGCTTCCTCGTCCGTCACATTGGTATCGGCATCCGCAATGATCGCCGTATGCATCCGGTTCTGGATCGTCGCCAGTGTCAGATAACGCTCCACGATCTCCTCGTCCGCACCGAGTGCATTCAGCGCGTCCTTGCTGTTGTCTGCAATAAACGCAGCCGCTGTGTCTGCGATCTCCGCCTTGTCATCCTCCGTCAGCTCCACATCGTACTCTGCCATGTGCGCTTCCAGTGTATACATATCGAACAGTGACTGCATCACGCTGTCCTTGATATTGTCCTGCATCGTCGTGCCGTTGTTGTACAGATCGGATGACCATACGTCCTCGCCAAAATATGCCACATAGAAATCATCGTATGTTGCCTGCAGAAATCTCGCTGCAAAATTTGCTACTCCAAGCGGCACTTCCGTCTCATCAAAAGTTGCCACTGTCTCATTTTTATTCATTCCACATCCTGTTAACATGGATGCTGCCATAACACCGCTAAGAAGCAGTGCGCTCCATCTCTTTGCTCTCATAGGTTCCTCCTGGTATATGCCATGACAGCTTGCCATGGCAGTCTTGCTCTATTATAGTGCAATTTTCTCCGGGTCGCAATATTTTTCATACTTTTTTCAAGCTTTTCCGACGCCGGAGAGCCGGTCCACCGGTGCCCGAAAATTGGCTTTCTACACCTTTTTACCCTTCCTTTGGTGCTTCCCGCTCCGTCAGAAGTCCTCCGGCATCGCTAAGGAACTGCTCCACCACCGATTTGATGTCCACATTCTTGTCCCTCGAATTCTTTTTCAGGTGATATGTGAAATACGGGTTTTTCGGATCAGCGGTAAACGTCACCTTCTGACCGTATGCAGCCACCAGTTCCGGAATCTTCGCCACATCAATCCGTGCTTTCTCATAGAGAGTAAAACGGACACTCTCACCCTTCTGCGCCACTTCCGTAAAATAAAGCCGGTGCGCCATTGATTTGATTTTTGCAATGTAAAGCAGATTTTCCACGGACTTCGGCGGATCTCCGAAACGATCGATCAGTTCCTCCGTCATCTCCTCCGTCTCCTCCTGCGTCTCAATATCTGCGATGCGTTTGTAGATGTCCAGTTTCTGCAGTTCGTTCGGAATATAACCCATCGGGATATAAGCGTCGATCACAATATCGATCGACGTGTCAAAGCTTTCCTCCACCGCGATGCCCTTCGCTTCCTTGACCGCTTCGTTTAGCATCTTGCAGTACAGATCATAGCCAACCGCTTCCATATGGCCGTGCTGCCGCTCGCCGAGCAGGCTGCCCGCTCCGCGGATCTCAAGATCGCGCATGGCAATCTTAAAGCCGCTTCCAAGCTCCGTGTACTCTTTGATTGCGGCAAGCCGCTTCTCTGCGACCTCCTTCAACATCTTATCCCGCTTATACATCAAAAAGGCATACGCTGTGCGGTTCGATCTGCCCACACGCCCGCGGAGCTGATACAGCTGGGAAAGTCCCATATTGTCCGCATCCTGAATAATCATCGTATTCACGTTTGAAATATCCAGTCCCGTCTCAATGATCGTCGTGGAAACGAGCACGTCGATCTCGCCGTTGATAAACCGGTACATGATATTTTCCAGTTCGGTCTCCTTCATCTGCCCGTGCGCATACGCCACGTTCGCCTCCGGTACAAGTTCCGCAATCTTCGTCGCAACATCAGCGATCTCGCGCACTCTGTTGTATACAAAATACGCCTGCCCGCCGCGCGCCAGTTCCCTGGAGATTGCCTCCCGCACCAGTTCCTCATTGTACTCCATCACATATGTCTGGATGGGCACACGGTCCATCGGCGGCTCTTCCAGCACGCTCATATCCCGGATGCCAATGAGGCTCATGTGCAGCGTCCGCGGAATCGGCGTCGCGGTCAGTGTGAGAACATCGATGTTGGTCTTCAGCTGCTTGATTTTCTCCTTGTGTGCCACGCCGAAGCGCTGCTCCTCGTCGATGATTAAAAGTCCCAGATCTTTGTAGACCACATCTTTGGACAGCAGCCGGTGCGTGCCGATGATGATGTCCACCTGCCCCTTTTTCAGCTTCTCGATCGTCTTTTTCTGCTCCGCGCTGCTTCTGAACCGGCAGAGCAGATCAATATTGACCGGAAAATCTTTCATCCGCTGCACAAAGTTGTTGTAATGCTGCTGGGCGAGGATCGTCGTCGGCACCAGAAATGCCACCTGCTTGCCATCCTGCACCGCCTTAAACGCCGCACGGATCGCAATTTCCGTCTTTCCGTATCCGACGTCGCCACAGATCAGACGATCCATAATCTTCGTGCTCTCCATGTCGGTCTTGGTCGCCGCAATGGCAAGATCCTGGTCTTCCGTCTCCTCAAACGGGAACATCTCCTCGAACTCTTTCTGCCACACAGTGTCCGGTCCGAACGCAAATCCCTGTTCATTCTGGCGCACCGCGTAAAGCTTCACGAGGTCTTCGGCGATCTCCTTGACCGCTCCCCTGACTCTCGACTTGGTCTTGTTCCACTCCTGTCCGCCAAGCTTGTTTAACTTCGGCTTTTTCGCCCCCGCACCCGCATATTTCTGGATCTGCTCCAGCTGCGTCGCCAGAATGTAGAGATTGCCCCCGCCTGCATACTCGATCTTGATGTAATCCTTCTCGGTCTTATCCACATCGATCTTCTCAATACCGCGGTAGATGCCCAGTCCATGGCTCTCATGCACCACGTAGTCACCGATGTTCAGATCCGTAAAGCTTGCAATCTTCTCTCCCTCATAGATGCGCTTGCGCTTCTTTTTCTTCTTCTCGCCGCCGAAAATATCGCTCTCGGAGATCACAACAAACTTCAGCATCGGATACTCATATCCTTTTTTTATCTTGCCGTAACCCGTCATGATCTCGCCGGGCTTTACCTCGTGATCGTAGTCTTCCGAATAAAAAGCGTTCAGCCCCTCCGCCATCAGATCATCCGCCAGACGCTTCGCACGCGTTCTCGATCCCGACAGCAGGATCACCTGATATCCGTTCTTTTTGTAGCGCTCCAGATCCTTTACCAGAAGTTCAAAGCTGTTGTTGTACGGATTGACCGTCTTAGACTGGATATTCAGATGTGTCCCGATCTCCAGATGCGGATTCTTAAGGTCGAGTGCCACCAGCGAGATGCATCTGCGCCCCGCAAGTTTTCCAAGAATCTCCTTGCAGGTAAAAAGTTCCCGCATCTGTCCCGGCAGTAGATACCCTTTTTCCAGGCGCTGCTTCATGCTCTCCGAAAATTCGGTCTCCGTCGCCATTCCTCTCTCAATGCTCCGCGGTGTCTCATCCAGAAACACCAGCGTATCCTGTTTTCCAAAATAATCGAGCAAAGAGACGCGTTCCTCGCAAAAATAGGACAGGTAGGCGTCCAGCCCGGCAGAGAGGCCCAGCTCCCCGGCTTCCTCCGCCACCTGGTCCGCCGCAGACTTGACGCGGTACGCCTCCTCGGTCTTCATCTCCCCGCGGAGCTTTTCCGAAACCTGCTTTGCTTCTGCCAGAATGCGCGCAATACCGGCGTCGCGCTCCTCTTTGGTCAGCACCAGTTCGCACGCCGGATAGATGTGGACCTCATCCAGATTCTCGATCGACCGCTGGCTTTCCGCATCGAATGAGCGGATTGAATCGACCTCATCATCCCACAGTTCAATCCGGAACGGATTCTCCTCCGTCAGCGGGAAAATGTCAATGATTCCGCCGCGCACGGAGAATTCACCGCTTGTCTGCACCTGATAATTCTTCTCGTAGCCCAGTTCCGCCAGGTGCCTTGTAAACTGCTCCAGATCGATCACGTCCCCGACCGCCACTTTCCGCACCGCACTGATAAACTGATCTGGCGACGGCATCGGATTCATCAGTCCGTCAAACGTCGTTACAATTGTGCACGAGCGCTTTTCCGCCATCATCTTGAGGGCATTGATACGCTCCGCTGTCAGCACATTTCCCCGGATATCCGACTGGTAAAACAGAATATCCTTTGCCGGATAATAGGCAGCGTTCGGATCAAAAAAGCGGTATTCCTCCGCCAGTTCCTTCGCTTTTTGTTCCTGAAACGTAACAATGATTCTGTTTCCAGAACCATTGCCAATGCTGTACATCATATGTGGTTTAGCTGCATCGATACAGCCGGAAATCTGAATGACGCCGGATAGCTTCGGCAGTGCCGCTTCCAGGTCTTCAAATTCTTTCAGCCCCTGCATGGGCTGTGTGAATGTCTTCATGACTGACTCTCCCGCTTTTTCCTGTTAAAATCATTCATTGCCTGATCAATCTCATCCTCCAGGATCATCTCCGTAGCCTTCACGGATTCCTTCACCGCTTCCTCAAATGCCGCGCGGTCTTCCTCACTCATGCGTCCGAGCACATGATCCGCCAGATCCCATCCCGCCGGTTTTTCGCCGACGCCCACCTTAATCCGCTTAAAGTTCTCCGTCCCGGTCATTGCAATAATATTCTTGATTCCATTATGCCCGCCGGCGCTCCCTTTTTTGCGGATACGGATGTTCCCCGGTGCCAGGCTGATGTCGTCAAAAATGACGAGAAGCTCCTCCTCGGGATCGATCTTATAATAATGTAGAAGTTCCGCCACGCTCTCGCCGCTTAAGTTCATAAATGTCTGCGGTTTTGCCAGAATCACCTTCTGTCCGCCGATCATCCCTTTGCCGAAAAGCGCCTTGTGTCCACTTTCGCTGATACTGATATTATATTTTTCCGCAAGGGCATCCATGACATCAAATCCCGCATTATGGCGTGTATGCTCATACTGCCTGCCCGGATTCCCCAGACCTACGATCAAGAACATCGCTATCTCCTATTCTTTGCTTTGTTGCCTGCAATTCTCCGCCGGATCACGACTGCTGCAGCCGCAAGCTGCTCCTGATCGTTGACCCCTGTGATATCCTCCGGGTCATCCAGCGCATACGCATCCACCTTCAGTCCCTTTTCCTTAATAATTGTGAGCGTATCCGGCAGATAGTATTCACCCTGCGCATTATTCGGCAAAATCAGATCCAGCGCCTCACGCAGCTCCTTCGTATCAAAAATATACATACCTGAGTTGATCTCGTGGGATGCCAGTTCCGCTTCCGTCGCATCCTTGTGCTCCACGCTCTTCACAAAATTGCCGTCTGCGTCGCGGATAATTCTGCCGTATCCGGTCGGATCCTCGACCATCGCTGAGAGCACTGTCACTGTATTTCCACTCGCAATGTGATGCTCCCTTAATTTCTTTAAGGTCTCTGCCGTGATAAGAGGGGTATCTCCAAACAGAATCAGTGTCTGTCCTTCCTCCCCGAGAAAGTCCTTTGCACACCGCACCGCATGACCGGTTCCCAGCTGCTGCTCCTGTAATACAAACTTTACGTCCTTGTGCGAAATGCTCTCCCGCACGATCTCGTATTTGTAGCCGACCACAAGGCAGATCTCACCGGCGCCGGCTCCCTCTGCCGCCTCAATCGCATAATCTACCAGACATTTTCCCTCTATGGTATGAACCACCTTCGGCAAATCCGACTTCATTCGTGTCCCTTTTCCCGCTGCAAGTATCACTGCTTTTAACTGACTCATCATACTCCTCCTGCCATCTATTGTAATTGACGATTCCTGCTGTCTTTTGTTTGATCTTGTCACAGTTCACGTTTCATTTTACCTTAGTTTGCGGATTTTACAAGAGTTTTCTGCACCACTGCCTGATCCCTGCGCGTATAAACGAATGCGCACAGGCTTTACCTTCCCGTAAAACCTGTGCGCATTTATTTTCCTGGGTAAGCTGCCATCCGGCTTCCTCCCGGTATTATTCCTCAGCAGCCATTGTCTCCTGGTATTTCTGAAGGATCAGAGTCTGTATCCGCTCTCTTGTGTCCGAATTGATCGGATGAGCGATGTCGCGGTATTCCCCGTCCGCGGCCTTTCTGCTCGGCATTGCAATGAACAATCCCTTGTCTCCCTCGATCACCTTGATGTCGTGTACCACGAACTCTTCATCGATGGTGATGGACACCACCGCTTTCATCTTGCCTTCCTTCTCGACTTTTCTGATTCTCACGTCCGTAATCTGCATAGATTCTGTCCCCCTTTAGTCCCTTCTCTACAGTACATACCTTTCGTTGTTCTCGGATACAATCCTAATACCGTTGTCGCCGCAGTAATAGGTGTTCGCCTTGAGTGTATCACGGCTCTCGACAATGCAGTTCTCAATATGTGTGTTGTCGCCGATATAAACATCATTCAGAATGATGGAATTCTTAATCACACAATTCTTCCCGACAAATACCTTCTTGAACAGGATCGAATTCTCCACCTTGCTGTTGACGATGCATCCGCTGGCGATTAAGCTGTTGCGCACATCGGAACCGATATTGTATTTTGCAGGCGGGAGATCATCCACTTTGGAGTAAATCTTCGGCTCATCATGGAAAAAGTATTTCCGCACCTCCGGTTTTAAGAAATCCATGTTCGTCTGATAGTAGGATTCTACGGTCGCAATATTGCTCCAGTATTCCTTCATCTTATAACCATAGATCTGTTTCATATTCTTATAGCGGATCAGAATATCCGTCACAAAATCCCAGCGTTCTTCCGCTGCGCTGCGCTCCAGCATCTCAATGAGCTGTCTTCTGCGCACGATATAGATTCCGGTCGATACCGTGTTCGACTTGGATACCATCGGTTTTTCCTCGAACTCTACAATCTTGGAATCTTCATTCATCCGGACCACGCCGTATCTGCTGACATCCTCTCCCGGTGCCATATCCTTGCATACCACCGTAATGTCTGCCTTCTTCTCAATGTGGTAATCAAGTACCTTATTATAATCCAGCTTGTAAATGCAGTCACCGCTCGTGATAATGACATATGGCTCGTGGCGCTTCTTCAAGAAATTGATGTTCTGATACATGGCATCCGCTGTTCCGCGGTACCACCAGCTGTTATCCACGGTTACTGTAGGATTGAATACAAACAATCCGCCCTGTTTGCGCCCGAAATCCCACCACTTGGAGGAGCTCAGATGCTCGTTTAACGATCTCGCACTGTACTGTGTCAGAACCGCAACAGTCTGCACATGGGAGTTGCTCATGTTGCTGAGTGCGAAATCAATGCTTCGATAGCTTCCGCCGATCGGCATTGCCGCAATCGCCCTCTTGTTGGATAATTCCTGCATACGGCTGTTATTACCACCAGCTAAAATAATTCCTATTGCCTTCATACCGAGTCACCTGCCTTAATGATTACTTCACCGCTCTCAAGAATTCCGTTCGGGTAATCTTCCTTGTCCGTCGTACCGGAAATTGCCGTGTTCTTTCCTATCTTAACACCGTCCGGTATCACACTGTCTTCTCCGACCGTCACCAGACCAAAGGAATAGATGCTCGCATTGAGCTTATTCGGTGCCTCTTCTCCAATGCCAAGCTCGGTGTTCGCTCCCACCTGGCAGTTCTCTGCTATAATTGATTTATCGATGATAGCATTCTCGCCAATCGTTGTTCCTTTCATCACAATGGAATCCCGGATCACTGCCCCCCTGCCGATCGTGACGCCCGGTCCGATCACGGAACTATGTACCTCGCCGTATACCTCGGTTCCTTCACCGATGATGCTCTTCTCCACAACGGAATCCGCGGAGAGATACTGTGGCTCGATAATATCACTCTTCGTGTAGATCTTCCAGTATTCCTCGTACAGATTGAACTCCGGAATCAGGTCGATGAGCTCCATATTTGCTTCCCAGTAAGAGCCGAGTGTACCGACATCCTTCCAGTAGCCGTTGTATTCATATGCAAAGAGACGTTTTCCATTCTCGTGGCAATACGGGATGATATGCTTACCAAAATCACATCCGCTCTGATCCTTCATGGCATAGAGCGCTTCTTTTAAGGTATCCCAGCTGAAAATATAGATACCCATGGACGCCAGATTGCTGCGCGGCTTTTCCGGCTTCTCTTCAAAATCCATGATCTTCTTGTTCTCATCTGCGATCACGATACCAAAACGGCTTGCCTCCTCAATCGGTACCGGCATCGTGGCAATCGTCACATCCGCATGATTCTCCTTATGGAAATCAAGCATAACCTCATAATCCATCTTATAAATATGGTCGCCGGATAAGATCAGCACATATTCCGGATGATACTGCTCCATATAATTCATATTCTGAAATATTGCGTTTGCCGTTCCGGAATACCACTCGCTGTTATCGCTCTTCTCATAAGGCGGTAACACCGTCACTCCCCCGCTGTTACGGTCCAGATCCCACGGAATGCCGATTCCGATATGAGTATTCAGACGCAATGGCTGATACTGGGTCAGAACTCCGACCGTATCAATTCCGGAATTGATGCAGTTACTCAGAGGGAAATCGATAATGCGGTACTTTCCTCCGAACGCAACTGCAGGTTTGGCAACCTTCGCTGTAAGCACTCCCAGGCGGCTGCCCTGGCCTCCAGCTAATAGCATGGCTATCATTTCTTTTCGAATCACGTCAATCACCTCTCGTCTTTCTAGTCAGTCTATTCCTCTTTGCACTTATAATTATAACATAATCGTCCACCCATGTACATCATTTTTCACAAATTTGCCAGTACATTTTTCTATTTTTTGACATTTTCGTCAAATCTTTTCTCTTTCTACACTCCTCTTTCACTTTCTGTCGAAAATATTTTATCCCAAAAGAATTTGCAAATCAGTAAGATAAGGTTATAATGAACTTTATCATAGAAAGAAAAACAGGCAGGTAGAATTATAATGTATAAAATCAATTTCAAAGAACCCATACATATCCATTTTATCGGGATCGGCGGCATCAGCATGAGCGGGCTTGCCGAGATTCTCTCCGAAGAGCATTTTACGGTATCCGGATCCGACGCAAAGGAATCTGATCTGACCAGACACTTAGAGCATCTCGGCATCAAAGTTTACTACGGTCAGACAGCCGCAAACATCACGGATGATATTGATCTTGTCGTCTACACCGCTGCCATCCACGAGGACAATCCGGAATTCGCCTGTGCGCGCGAAAAAGGAATTCCGATGATGCCGCGCGCAGAGCTGCTCGGACAGATCATGGACAATTACCGCAACTCCATCGCGGTGGCAGGCACCCACGGCAAGACGACCACGACATCCATGATCAGCCAGATCCTTCTTGCAGCCAAGTGCGACCCGACCATCACGGTCGGCGGCATTTTAAAAGCGCTCGACGGCAACCTGCGGGTAGGCAAGTCCGATTTCTTCCTGTCGGAAGCGTGCGAATACACAAACAGCTTCCTGCATTTTTATCCGAAATACAGCATCATTCTGAATATCGAAGCAGAACATCTCGACTTCTTTAAAGATATTCAGGACATCCGCCATTCATTCCACCAATTTGCATCCAACACCCGGGAGGACGGCGCGATCATCATAAACGGCGATATTCCGGATTATACCGAGATTACCGCCGGATTAAAGCCGCAGGTAATCACCTTCGGTCTTGGCGACAGCTGCATGTTCCATCCGGCAGACATCACATTCGATGAGAAAGCCTGTGCAAGCTTCACCGCCATGAAAGGATCGGAAGCTCTGATGAAAGTCACGCTTCACGTTCCGGGCATGCACAACGTATCCAACGCACTGGCTGCCATTGCGCTGGCAGATGATCTTGGTCTTTCCACCGATGCGGTCGCAAAGGGATTATCCGACTTCGGCGGTGCCGACCGGCGTTTCCAGTACAAGGGCTGTGTGGACGGCGTCACCATCATCGACGACTATGCGCATCACCCGACGGAGATCCGCGCGACGTTGACCGCTGCCAAGAACTATCCGCACAAACGGCTGGTTCTCTGCTTCCAGCCGCACACCTACTCGCGCACCAAGGCATTTTTAGAGGATTTTGCCGATGTGCTCTCCCTCGCTGATGTAGTTGTCCTTGCCGACATCTACGCCGCCAGAGAGAAAAATACCTACGGCGTCTCCTCCCGCGATATCCTCTCCAAGCTCAGGGAACGCGGCACGGAATGCTATTATTTTCCGTCATTTGAGGAGATCGAAAAATTTTTATTAAAAAATTGTGTAAACGGAGACTTGTTGATAACTATGGGCGCCGGAGACATTGTAAATGTTGGCGAACATCTTCTCGGCAAATAAGTTATCCACTTTATCCACATTCAATTGGGGAAAACTTCAACTTTTGAATGTGGATTTTTTTGTTTACATAATCCTTATGCACGTTTCCTGCGCTTTTGCCGCCTTTGCCGTCTTTTGCGCCAAACCTTTCGTTTCCATAATCCGGTTTCCACCGGATTCGTTTTCTTTATCCACATTATCCACATTTCCGCGGTCGATTGTCTGTGCCGGATGTGTTCCGGAAAAGATACTTCTCATTCCAGTTTTCCTGTGCTATAATGCATCAGGGAATGTCGGCGGCTACCGTACATTTCGCTTGTTACGTTTGAGAAAGAGGAGTCGGTTTCAATGGCCAATATTAAGCTACACAGTGACAGTCCAGTCTCTGCAACCAGTGTTTCCAACACGTTTATCGATGAATATATGTCTGATGCCAACGGGGAATTCGTCAAGATTTACCTCTATTTGCTGCGCCTTATGAATGCGCCGCAGGCGTCTTTTTCCATTTCTTCCATCGCGGACAAGTTCGAGCACACGGAGAAGGATGTCAAGCGTGCCCTTGCCTATTGGGAGCGCATGCACCTGCTGCAGCTTGAATATGACAATGATAAGAATCTGACCGGTATCCGCATGCTGGATTCTTCGTCCAGAGATGCCGCCCCGTCTGATCCGGGGACTTCCGGAACACAGACAGAGCCAGCCGGCGCACCGGTACAGAACGCCCCTGCTTCCGCCGCTTTGGCAGAAACACCGGCACCGGCGCAGACAGTTCCTGCCAAAAAGAGCTATTCTGCGGACGATATTTTGAATTTCCGCCAGAATGAATCCGTCGCAGAGCTGTTCTTCATCGCAGAGCGTTATCTCGGTCGCACCTTAAGCGCCACCGACATCAATACGCTTCTCTATTTTTATGATGTGCTCGGATTTTCCACCGAGCTGATCGTATACCTGATTGAGAGCTGTGTGAGCAACAATCACACCAGCATCCGATACATAGAAAAAGTCGCACTTGGCTGGGCAGATCAGCATATCACGACCGTCGAGGAGGCCAAACAGGGTTCCCCGGTTCTTGGCAAAATGTACTACGCCGTGATGAACGCGTTCGGCATTACCGGACGCAAGCTGGTTTCCACCGAGATCGCTTATATCAGCCGCTGGACGAACGAGTACGGTTTTGACTCCGACATCATCCTTGAGGCATGCAAGCGCACCATGGCAAGTCTGCATCAGCCGAACTTCAAATACACGGATTCCATTCTTTCCGACTGGAACAAAAAGCAGGTTCACCATCTGTCCGACATTGCAAAACTGGATGCGGCGCACCAGGAACGCAAAAAAAGTTCCGCTTCCGCTGCCGCCAATACAGCATCCAAAAACAAGTTCAACAATTTCACGCAGCGCTCCTACGACTACGACGAACTGGAGCAGATGCTTTTGACCACGAACGTACACTGATTTAAAGGGGAAACAGATGCCGCTAAGCAATTCACAGTATGACGAGATATTCCGCAAATATGACGAAAAACAGTTAGCCAGCCAGCACCAGCTCGAGCGCCGCACAAAGGACGTCTACGCCCGGATTCCGGCACTTAAAGAGATCGATGACGCGATCGCTACCTGTTCTGTCGAACAGGCACGCCGGCTGTTAGACGGAGATGAGGCCGCTCTGGCCACGCTCCGTGAAAAGCTCTCGGACTACCGCAGGCAGAAGGAGCAGCTGTTGCAGGAGCACGGGCTTACTTCTGATTATCTGAAGCCGGTGTACCACTGCCCGGACTGCAAGGATACCGGTTATGTGAACGGCAGACGTTGTCACTGTTTTGAACAGGCAGCCATCAATCTGGTCTATACCCAGTCCAACTTAAAAGAGATTCTGGAACGTGAGAATTTTTCCACGTTTTCCTTTGATTACTATTCTGCGGATGACATCAATCCGGCAACCGGACGCTCGTCCCTTGAGACAGCAAGGGATGCCGTCGCAAAATGCCATGATTTTATCGATCATTTCGACAGCACCTTCTCCAATCTTTACCTCTACGGAGATACCGGCATCGGCAAGACCTTTTTGTCCAACTGTATTGCCAAGGAGCTGTTAGACCGCGGTCATTCCGTCATTTACTTTACCGCATTCCAATTATTTGATATATTAAGCAAAGGCGTGTTCAAACGGGACGAGGAGGCACTGCTTTCCCACCGGAATATTTTCGACTGCGATCTGCTGATCATCGATGATCTCGGCACGGAGCTGTCCAATTCCTTTACGACCTCGCAGTTATTTTTATGTATCAACGAACGCATTCTGCGGCAGAAATCCACGATCATCTCCACAAACCTCGGGATGAACCAGCTTGCCGATATTTATTCAGAGCGCGTTTTATCCAGAATATCCAGCAATTACACATTATTAAAGCTCTTCGGCGCAGACATCCGTATCTTAAAGCGCCACCGTTAACATTTTTATCCCTGTATTTCATTAGAGCAATCTATTGAAAATAAAACCTATGTAACTATTCTTTAATGGAGGAACCATTCATGCCAAACGATGAAAGAAACTTAGAAACCATGCCTGACGGAGCATTGGGTCTCATCCCACTGGAAAGCTGCAAAGAACTTGGTCTTAAGGTAGACCAGTACCTTGTCGGCTGGCGCGAAAAGAGACAGCACCAGCACCAGAACGACCCTGCGTTCAAGGGCTATCGCAGAGATTCTTATATCATCTCAACCGCAGTGCCGCGTTTCGGAACCGGCGAAGCAAAGGGTGTCATCAAAGAGTCTGTCCGCGGCTATGACCTGTATCTGATGGTCGACGTTACCAATTACAGCCTCACCTACTCTGTATGCGGTTACGAGAACCACATGTCTCCGGATGACCACTATGCAGATTTGAAGCGTATCATTGCTGCTGTCGGCGGAAAAGCAAGACGTATTACCGCGATCATCCCGTTCTTATATGAGAGCCGTCAGCACAAGCGCACCGCCCGCGAATCCTTAGACTGCGCGCTTGCCCTGCAGGAGCTCACCGCTATGGGCGTCGACAACATCATCACCTTTGACGCGCATGACCCGCGTGTACAGAACGCCATTCCACTCAAGGGATTCGAGACTGTACAGCCTGCTTATCAGTTCATCAAGGGTATCTTAAGAGAAGTCAAAGACTTAAAGATCGATGCAGAGCATATGATGATTATCAGCCCGGATGAGGGTGGTACCAACCGCGCCGTATATCTTGCCAACGTGCTCGGTCTGGATATGGGTATGTTCTACAAGCGCCGCGACTACAGCAAGATCGTAGACGGCCGCAACCCGATCGTTGCACATGAGTTCTTAGGTTCCTCCGTCGAGGGCAAGGATGTGATTATCATCGACGATATGATCTCCTCCGGCGAGAGTATGATTGATGTTGCTACCGAGTTAAAGAAGAGAAAGGCAAACCGTATCTTCGTTGTTGCAACCTTCGGTCTGTTCACCAACGGCCTGGAGCGCTTTGACGAGGCTGTTGCAGACGGCACAATCTACAAGGTCGTAACCACCAACCTGACCTATCAGACACCGGAACTGCTCGCAAAGCCATATTATATCAACTGCGACATGAGCAAATACATTGCTTATATCATTGATACGTTAAATCACGACAGCTCGATCAGCGATCTCTTAAATCCGTATGACCGCATCCAGCGTCTGGTTGCAAAGTACAAAGCAGAGCAGAACTAAACAAAATCCAAAAAGGGACTGCCCGCCAAAAGCGTCAGTCCCTTTATTATGCCTATGTATTAAAACAAGTCTACTCTGCCAGCAATTTTCTGATTGATCACATAATACGCTGCGTTCTCTTCCGGCTTTAAGTAGAGCTGAAGTGATTTGATCGTGGATGCTCTGTGACCTTCTGCCACAAACTGCTCTGTCACTTTCTTAATGGCATCCTCTACCACGCCTTCACGTCCCTGATACTGGATATACACTTCAGGCTTAAGCTCTTCCTTTGCTGCCTTCTTCGCTGTCTTTGTTCTTGGTTTTCTTTTCTTTGCGGTCTCAGCTGCTGTCTTCTTCGGTTCTTCTACCTTTGTAGCCGCCTTTACCTCTGTCTCTTTGGCTGCGTTCTTCGTCTCCTCGACTTTTGCCACAACCTTTGCAGTTGCTTCCTTCGCTGCTGTCTTGGTCTCCTCAACCTTCGCCGCAACTTTTGCTTCTGCTGCCTTTACTGCTGCCTTAGTCTCATCAAGTTTCGCTGTCGTCTTTTTTTCCATTATGAGAGCCCTCCTCCTCATCAAAAAAACTACTCACATACTAAAAACTTTTCCATTGCTACTAATGCTTCCTCTTCATCACTGCCCTCGGCAACGATGTTCACCGTCATTCCTTTGGACGGGTTAAATGCCATGATTCCCATAATACTCTTCGCATTTATCCGGCGGTTGTTACTCTCAAGTGTAATATCACTGTCAAATCTGCAGGCAACCTGAACCAGTTCTGCAATCGGATTACTATGTTCCTCTGAGACATTCGATACAACAATCTCTTTTCTGCTCATAATCTCTCCATTTCCTCTTTTCAAGTACTACGTCTCAAAATATAACCCATCTATTTCCAATTTGCAATAGAAGAACATGAAATCTGTTAAACTTACACGAATAATTTCCTACTTTAAGAGCTTTTTTATGCACTTTCATTTCACCAGATATGTGAAAAATACATTTCCTGCCGCCGTAAACATCTCATCCGCCTCGGTCAGCGTCTTCCGGTATGTCGTTCCCAGTGCAGGATCAAATATCACGACGCTGTTGCTGTCATATCCGATAATCAACACCGCATCCGTGCTTCCTGTCATGGAAAATACCGGACTGCCGCAGCTGACATAGTAGAGAACCTCCTCGATATTGCATCCGGTCAGATCCAGCACCTGCATATCCTTCATCGTATTGTTCAGGATGCTTTTCGGCGTCTCTCCGCCCTCAATGAGTGCGTTCACGCTGATATTGATTCCTTCTTTTTCCAGCATGGCATTGATGCACTGCGCAATGCTTCCTGCTCCGGCATCCTCCGCACCGACCGCAATATCAGGCAGTGCCGGCTGTGCGGACTTTCTGGAGCGTTTCCACACATACTGGAGGTTATCTCCAATCACGACTCCCATACTGTCATTTGCCGCCGTGACGGCCTCTGTGACATCGTCTGTCGCCAGCACCACATTCCCCTTCACGTATACATAATAATGCTTTGTGCTGCCCTCTTCCTTGATTGCCACCGTGCGCTCCTCTTCTAAAATCGTCTCCTTCGGGGTGAGAAGCTTCGGCGCCTTTTCCGCGGATGCCCCGGCAATCGTAAGCTGTACCTGGGTCTCCTTTTCCGCAGAACTGCTCGTTGCAATATTGACAAGCTTTCCAGAATCTCCCTCACGGTTCATGATCATATCCTGATCCGCCGGGACATATGCCGTGCCGTTATACTGGATGCGGTTCAAGTGCATCGTGTAGTCCTCGATGGACACGCTGCTCACAAAATAGCCGCTCTTTTCATATGTTTTCTGCACAATAAGATCTTTTGTCGAGACATCCACAATCCGGATCTGGTGCATCGGAAATGTCACGTTTCCGGCGGCGTCCTCGAAAATATCCGACTGTCTGGCAATGCCATACACAAAATCCTCATCCATGAAGCCAAGCGGCTTGATGGCTTCCCCAGTGCCCGCCGCAATCTCCTGCGTGCTCTGATCCGACAGATTCATCACGTGGATCACACTGCTGCCCATCTGGGAATCCCCCTCCGTCTCCATCCATGCAAAATAGCGGTTGGACGCGGACACCGCAAAATCCTGTACGTTCAGATTCGTCACCAGTTCCCGCACCGAGAGGGTATTCAAATCGATTCCGTAGACACACCCGTCCAGCATCAGGAAAAGCTCTCCGCCCTCATTTACATACATGAGCTGCCCGAGTTCCGACTTCATCACCTCATACGACTTATCCGACGGAATGAAGACCAGTTCCTCATCGGTATTCGCCAGGCTGTCGTAATGATAGACCGCAATTCCGACTTCCCCCTCATGAATTCCGCGGTTCATGTAACCGTACACGATATAATCCACGCTTCCGACTTCGTCCACACCGACGATCTTGATGTCGTGTTCTCCGTAGTTCTCGCGGCTGTCAATTCCCTCGTAACCGCGGAAACTGAACACTTTTGCAAGCGTATTTTCCACCGTATTGTAGCTCCAGAGTTCTCCCTCCTGCACGAACGCCACACTGGTTCCCGCCTCATTCGCCTTGTATTCAACGTTCGCTTCGCGGATTCCAAGCTGGATATACTGATCGTAAACGCTGTCATTTTCTCCGCGGAAAATCTGGTTCATGGTTCGCTCGAAATTCAGCAGATAGATGCGGCTTGTGGTGTAGCGCACCCTGTAATATTCTTCTATATTATAGTATTCAATCTGACCGCTCTCGTTGACACTGGATACCACATAATCGAGCACGATCACGTTGTAGGTCGGTGTGATCTCCTTGATTGACGGAACCGGCTCTGTCAGACGCTCTCCCTTAAAATCCGCCCAGCTCACCTGCTTTAGAGAAGAATTTAACGACACATACTGCAGTGTCGTGTTATCCCCGGTCGTCCGCTCCATGTAAGTCGCCAGTGTTCCGGAGGTCTCATCGTTGAACGTCTTATCGTTAAAATCCTTGACGAATGCGACGCACTCGCTCACATAGCAGTCGACTGGCTCCGCGATCCTGGTATAGTAACAGATCGAACGGTCTCCGCTCCCGAGGCGGATAATCATCAGATACTCTTCGCCCTCTTCCAGCAGATTCTGGATCTGCAGATCTGCCGTGATCTTCCCGCTGCGCTCCTCATAGGAAGTGACATCCGCATTCGCAATCAGGCGTGTGGCATCGAGACTGCGGATCTCATAGGAAATCGTGTCGACCGCCGTCTGATTCGTCTGTATCACAATCGGAAGCTTCCGGTCTTCCCCCACCGGCGTAATGGTATCGCGCATATATGCGGCATCCATCTCCGTCACGTACCCGTGTAGTTCATTCAGCTCCTGATCGCCCTGATACATGGTGATGACCGGCAGCGTCGCCTCCTTCATCTCCGTCGTCAGATCCTCGTTGGTATCATTCATAAATCTTCCAAATATAAGCACTGCTCCGATGAACACTGCCGCCAAGACTGCTGCCTTTATGGTTCCCTTCCGCAACGGTCATTCCTCCTATATAACGCAAAATAACTACCGCGCATAAAAACGTGATAGTTCTATTAACACAAAATAACTATCGCATAAAAACGCGATAGTTATATTGTATGCATTTTAAAATAAATCCGCAATGACTTTCTCTGATTTTTAAGAATTGTTTTCGATCTTATCCGGGGCTTCGCACCCCCGTTACCACCAGCGTCTGCAGCGGCGGTGACGGCAGCGTCTCCGGTACATTTCGTTGTTTAAAATCACACCGATCAGCTCCCGCAGATGGTCATTCTGTCCATGCGGTGGCGGCGGTGGCGGCGGTCTGTGTCCGGGCGGCGGCTGCATGCCTCCGTGAAACTGCTCTGCCTCCAGCCCGCCGTCTTCTCCTGTGACTTTCTTCTGGATGCGGTCTACCACCATCTCAATCATCAGGCGGTCCGGATACTCATCGAACATCAGGCTACCCTCGTATTCCATTCTGTCACATTCATCTTCCACACACTCCACAATCCTGCCAACCTCTTTGGGATACAGCTCCTTCATGCGGTCCATATCCTTCTCATACTCCATCTCGGTCAGATACAGATTCTGCATGGGGTAGCTCATATAAAAAGGCATCTTGGGCACATCAAACTGCGCGTGGAAAAACTGCTCCTGATTATAGTCCACTCTATACTCCCTATAGATAACTTCGCTATATCATATGCAGTGCGCGCGCACCGGGTTACTGCGCCAGATTCTTTAACTCGTCCAATAAATCCAGATCCGACTGGAGCACCTTCATATTGGTCGTGATCGGCTCCTCGCCCGGCTTGGTGACGGTGATTTCAATTACCGTTCCCTCCGTAATGCCCGCAGAAAATACCGCATTTAAAAACGCCGCAAACTTCGGATGGTTCTCAACGAACTTGTTTCTCGCATTCATAATCTTCATAAGTGAAGCCGGATTCATCATAATATCATACTCCCTTTCTTCTGTTGTGTCGTTCTGTCTCCCAGTATAGCACAACTGCCGTGGCACTTGCCAGCATTCTTCATCCATTTCTGATCATGGCACTCGTTGTATTTCTGATTGTAAAGGCATTAAACCGTGCAACCGCAAAGTTCGTTCCCGCGGAGGAGAAAAAAGAAGAAGCACCAACGAGCAAACTCTGTCCGATGTGTAAGACCGAGATTGCCATTGATGCCTGCCGCTGCCCGCATTGCACTTCCATTCTCGATGCAGTTGCCATGCACGAGCGGGAAGCAGGGATACCGCGAATTCGCCGATAAATTATTCTTAAACACCATGATTCACAACCGCACGAGGCATAATCCCTACGCCGCATTTTCCAGGGAGGAGCAGAATATCATCAACACGTTTTTATGCGTCACCTCCGTCAATATTTACCGGCAGTGGGTGGCAGACAAAAAAAGAGTGCCGCTTGAGAGGCTGATTGCGCTCTCCGGCACCCTGTTAAATAACGGTGTTGTTTCTTTATTTTGAATCTGTCTCTTCCTTTTCGCGCAGGCTCACCACAAGCTCATAGACCTCCGGTCTTCTCTGCTTTAAGTGCTCATCCAGCACATGTCTGCGCTCCTTGAAGCGCTCCGCAAGCTCCGGATGCTCTGTTGCAATGCGGTCATGCACCTCTCTGCGGTGTTCCTCCAGACGTCTTGCGAGTGTCTTCTCATCCTTTCCGGAGATGTTCACGATCTCCTTTAAGTGTTCTTCCAGATGTTCCAGCCACTCATCTTCATCCATCGCTTCCATGTGCGACCATCTGCCGTGCAGCAGATTTTCCACATCCCCGCTTTCTTTTAGCTGTTCAATCTGCAAAAGAATCTGTTTTTCAATCTGCTCCTCCGTCTCCGCGCCGAACGCCCAGACAAATTCCTGCACCCGGTTGTCCGCTCGTTTTCTTGAGACACTGCGGTCGTCATTGTCCACGCCACCCTCCAGTGGGTACGGGCGCTTGATTCCCATATCTTTTAACGCGATGTGAATCGTTCTGCGCACACTTCCCTCTTCGATCATGTAGCCAAGCCCAAGTTTCCGGAGCTGTTCGTTTAAATCGGCAATGTGCTCTGTCATGTAAAAGCGGACGCCTTTTTCTTTCAGCGACTGATACAGCATTCCCAGTCCGTCTGCCGCCGTGATGTCCATGCTGCCGATGCCGCTCGCATCCAGAATGACTGCTCTCGTCTGATCGGTCACGTGATCTTCAATATCCTGTTTTAATACCTGTATGTTGGCAAAAAACAGATTGCTGCTGAACCGGTAGATTAACACTCCCTCAACCGCATGGATCTGGCTGCCCTCTTTCAGATCACGGAAATGCCGGTGTCCCGGCTGAATTCCCAGAAAACAGCGTGCCGGCTTTGCCGTGCGGATAATCATCTCGGAAAACGAGAGGATGATGCCGATCAGTACGCCGTTGATCGTCCCGAGCATCAGCACTCCGAAGAATGCGCCGGCAAAGATCAGACATTCCGTGCGGCTGACTTTCCACAGCCGGACCGCCAGCTCAAACTCCGTCGCGCCAAGCAGAGCGGAGATCACAATTGCCGTCAGCACCGGCACCGGAAGATAGCCGATAAACCCGGTACCGCCAAGCAGGAGCACGATCATTGAAAGTCCCGCCACAATCCCGGTCAGCTGTGTCTTTGCCTGATACTGCTCTCCCATCGCCGTCCGGGAGACCGAGCCGTTGATCGGGCAGCATCCGGTCAGCGCCGCGGCAAGATTGCCCATCGCAAATGCCAGGATCTCCTGATTATCGTTGATCCGGTATCCGTTTTTCTGCGCAAAATTATTTTCTGCGAGCAGCGTCTCCGCCATGATGACGACCGCCACCGACAGGCTGATCGCAACCGCCTCCCTTACCGGCACCGCCGTAAAATCCGGCAGGCTCCAGACCGGAAGTCCCGGCCCCACGGCATCCAGCGTCTTGATGCCCCAGGCGCGCAGGGGCAGATACTTTGTCATCAGAGCACCCGCTGCCATCAAAAGCACCGCCATCGGGAATTTCGGGATGAGCTTTTTTGCAATCAGCAGTATCACAAGCGCAGCCACGCCAAGTGCCAGGGACGGCAGATTGATCTCTCCCACCGTCTCCGCGATATGCTCCGCAAGCTCAAAGAATTCTCCCGTCCCCGCGGTACCCCCCAGAAGCTTCGGCACCTGCATCAGGATGATGGTCGTGCAGATGCCGGTGATAAAGCCGCCCATCACCGGCGCCGAGATATAGTTGACCAGCTTTCCCGCCCGCATCACGTAAAACGCGAAAAGCCACAACGCCACAAACGCGGTCAGCACCGGCACTGCCGCCAGCGCCTCCTTCGATCCGCTCTCGATATGCAGATCTAAAAGCGCCGCTCCGATCAGCGCGGCAGGCGCTGCATCCACGCCAAAAATGAACTGCGGTGATGTCGAGAACAGCGCGAACAGAAGAATCGGGAACACCGATCCGTACAGTCCGTATACTGCCGGCAGTCCCGCGATCTGCGCGTATCCCATGGAGATCGGAATTGAGACTGCCATGATGATGAGTCCGGCGACCAGATCTTTTCCAAGATTCTTCCGGTCATAATTTCTGATTGTCTGTGCAAACTTGATCTTCATCTGTCACACTTCCTTTGCTGCTTTTGTGTTATTTTACCACTTTAGGAAAATAATGTCAGCAAAAGGGATTCGGTGTTTTTATGGCTGCAGTTCAAAATGCTGCACCAGTTCATTAAGCAGTGTCGCCTGGGATGCAAGTTCTTCGGAGGTTGCGGAGCTCTCCTCGGCAATCGCCGAATTGTCCTGTACTCCCTGCGAGATCTCCTCGATTCCCACGCGGATCTGCTCCATGCTCTGTGCCTGATCCGCCGCATTTCCCGCCGTTTTCTGGATCATTCCATTAACGTTGTCCACTGCATCCACTGCCGTCTTTAACGAATCCATCACATGATCTGCAATCTGATTGCCTTTATTGATCTCTTCCATCGAGACACCAATCAGTTCCCGTGTCATATTTGCCGCTTTTGAGCTTTCCTGCGCAAGCTTTCCGATCTCATCCGCCACAACCGCAAAGCCTTTTCCGGCCTCGCCCGCACGCGCCGCCTCTATGGATGCATTTAAAGACAGCAGGTTGGTCTGGTCTGCAATTTCCTCAATGGTCGCAATAATTCCAACCACCTGCTTGGAGGTCTCGTGGATCTTCTGTACTGCTTCCATCATCTCCTGCATCTTATCCTGGCTCTGTTCCATCATAGCCGTTACTTTTTGGGTCTCTTCCGCGGATTGCAGGGCGTCTTTCTTGCTCTCTTCCACCTGCTCCGCCACGGATGTTGCCGTTGCGACCAGCTCCTCCACTGCTGCCGCCTGCGTGCCGCTTCCCTCTGCCAGCTGCTGCGCCGCATTTGCCAGATCGCCGGCACTCGAAGTCACCGTCTGGGAACTTGCGCTGATATTTCTCATAACATCGTTCATCGAACTTGAGATGTGCAGAAGTGCTTCCTTTAATTGACCAAATTCTCCAACATACTCCTGCTCCAGATGAATCTCAAGTTTTCCATCTGCAATCCGGTCCAATGCACCGGAAGCTTCCTTTAAGTAAGCGATATATTCTTTCAGGCGTGCGACCGTTGCCCGGATCGATTCCGCCAGTTCTCCGATCTCATTCTTTGCCATGACGTTCAGCTCGACATCCAGATCTCCCTCTGCCAGCCTGCTTGCCGTCTCATTTAATTCTGCTATTGGTTTTGATAAAGCATATGCGCTCTTGTCGATACTGCGCATCACCACGATAATTCCCACTGCAAAAATGACCAAGAGCACACCGATCGTCGCAAACAGCATCTGATAGTATTCAAGGAACGGCATGTTGCTGAACACCAGGTATCCTGTTTCTCCTACCAGCTGTACGGAACCGTATTTTGTGGTACCGTCCGCTTGCTCTGCTTAACAGCCAACGGTCCTTTCAAGACAGTCATCAGCAGATATAATCCTTGCTCTGTAAATACATGAGGATTATATCTGCTCTTACTGTTAAGATTTGCGGTCAAAAAATTTGACCGCAAATTTTCTACCTCGTCATCCGTAAGTTCAAACATAAAATCTTCATCAAATTTCTCAATATTATTTTTTACTTGTTGATTAAATGCTTTTGTAGTATAACCATATATTTCAGAAAGATCGGCATCTAAGATTACTCTTTGTCCTCGAATTTCATAAATTCTTTCTTTCAAATATTCTTCTGTAATATCAATCACAGCAATTTCTTCTTTCTTTTTATCTTCTGCCATAGAACTCCTCCATCCATTTTGCGGTCAAAAAAATCGTCCGCAACTCTCATATAACATATTGCTGACATCAGCAAAATGGTCTATTCTTCTTTTTTCTTCATTTTGTCATAATACGCTTTATACCTATAAATCGTCCTCTCACTGACATTGTTCCGCTTCGCAATTTCTACCATTGTCATGCCGCTCTCATACCCAACAACAAACAAAACAATCAATTATAAAGAAAAAATCTGTTTCAAGCAAACTTTCACACTAACCTCGGTATCTTTGATGGATACAATAGGACTTAATGATATATTGTACCTCGAAAAAGTGACGGTCAAATAGCAACCGTCACTTTTTCGTGCAGATATTGTAATCTTAGGGAACTAAACAACTTCTTTGCATATTGCTCCATATAATCGTAATCTGGCTGACCGTTAGCTGCAGTTGGCAATAGTATCATCTGTTTCTGCATACGTTCTTCATTGAATTTATAGCCGTAAGCATACTTGTTTTTTTGTTGAAGAATTACAGTTTTCATAAATAGGTAAATATATTTGTTTCCATTGTGTTTTCGCAAAACAAAGCGTTTTACATCATCTGAAAAAATACAGGTATATGGGTGATAAAAATTTTCGACCACACTGCCATTATAATTTACTCCTAGAACATTTCGATCCTCTGACGCATTCGTATTGCCTACAAAAGCCGTTACGCCATTATTAGAATCGGACGCACCTATAAAGGGTTTTGTGCCAGATTGCATATTACTTCTTGTTAATCGCTTTCCAGGGCGAATAACAAAAATATCACGTAGGTAAAATTCTTTCCATTCCTTTTCCTTCAACGGCGGAAGTCCCCCCCCCCGAATTGGATATTTTTACCAGTATATTCAATGTATTTTTGTACAATTTGCTGTTCTCGTTCTTTAATATACTGCTCCATAAAGTCATAATCAGGTGTGCCAGATTCATCAACAGGTAAAACAATTTTTTCTTTGTTTATTCGCACATCATTTATTTCACGGTTGAAACTATATTTTTCCTCAAGGCGCTGGACAATGGTTGCTATAAACAAATAGCTGTATTTATTTAATCTATCTGATTTCAATGATGTTACATGGTCACTTGCAATAAATTCATAGCTGTGATAAAAAGTCTTTCCAACACTGCCACTATTTGCCAAAGTTAGGCATTCCTTATACTTTCTTACTTTGTCATCATTCCCTATAAATGCGTCAACACCATTATTTATTGCAGAAGATGATACATAAGGAGTCTTTCCCTGTATATGGTCAGCATTTTTTAATCTCTTGCCACGCTGAATATCTGGGAAAATATCACGTAAGTAGAATTCATTCCATTCTCTATCATGCAACTCAAGCATTATTATCACCGCCTTTCTGTTCAAACAGATACCCTTTACCATGTGTGACCATGTTAAACTCAAATGTCAAATAGTCAGCAATACTGTTCATAAAATCGTCTTCTGTTGGTATTTCATCGTTATAGTAGTAGAAGGAATGTAACCATTCGTCCGTATCTTCAACAGTTGTTTCCACCATGAAACTTGATGGAAAATCCGCCACCTTGCCACGCCAACAATCAAGAAGATACTGCTGTTTATCTTTTGCACGTTCAGTTTCCACTAATCCCAAGTGCTTTTTGACTTCAAACCCATCATCTTCAAAATTGATGAATTTTGCAATCTTATCTGCCGGATGCGGTTCACCTGCTGTAAAAACAGCGATACATGGAACAGTACCGACCCGATAGAATGTATCTTTATTTAAGCTGATAACACCCTCTAAAGTATGTTTTTTCAGAATATCCTGCTTGACGGCTTTATCTTCTTTTGTTTTTCCAATCATAGCGGACACAGGTACAATCACAGCTACACGCCCGCCTGTTGTAATTGAATTAAGCAAATGACGGATAAAACACAATTCCGAAAGGTTTGCTGTGTCCTTGCCTTTTGCCTGTGAATACGGTGGATTCATAAAGCCTACTGTAATGCCACCCCCCTTTAACTGCAATTCACCAGGGTCTTGTGCCAGAAAATCTTCACAAATCAAGTTACTTTGACCGTCCCCACGCAAAATCATATTCGTTGTTGCAATCGAAAACATATCGTCACGAATTTCTATTCCATAAATTTGTTGTTGCTTGATGTGCTTGCGTTCTGCATCACTTTTTGCTAACCGTAGCATTTTATGCATTCCAGAAATCAAAAATCCACCCGTGCCGCAACACGGATCAAATATAACATCAGTCGGTTTTAAATCTACCAATTCACAGAACAATTCCGTGATATGACGAGGTGTAAGAACAACACCAAGTGCCTGACCATCACCTCCCGAGTAAGAAACAAATTCACCATAAAAACGTCCCAAATAATCTTCACGCCCATTTGATACAATCGCCTGAAAAATGTTGTTGTTAATATACTCTGCAAAATATTTCAGAGGTGTTTTATCTCCTAAATCCGCACGCTTTGTGTTTAACTGTGGTCTATCCTTTATCAACGTAAACTGATTCAAAACACGCTGTTTTTTTACTTCTGGGGCAACTTTTGCACGTTGTAAATTTTTTTCAAGATATTGATACAGAATAGCACCGTCCGTGTTGCTCTCCAGTGTATCTCCCGTCAACTGATTTAAATTAAAACCGTATTCTTTTTCACGCAAGGCAAGAAGAATTGCTGATACCACAAGTGGCTTTTCATCTTCCCCAAGTCCACCATAATTTCGCAGATATTCATGCAGTTCCTTTGCCTTTTTTAAAATATCTGCAAGTTCAATATCTTCCGGAGGTGTTTCTTCAAGCACAAGTCGTTTGTAATATTCCACAATATGTGCCATTGAAAAGTTTTCAAAAGTTTGGACTTCCGGTAGCCATTTATATCCGTTCTTATCTACAAAAAGTGGCTGTAAAGTGTGATGTTTGCTATCACCAGCATTGCCAAACGCAAAGACCTTTTTGTAGGTTGTTTTCTGCAAAATGTGCTGTGCATAATGCAACGCACCATTAACAGCATAATCGGTTGTTGCCTGTACCGTCATAGAAATAGTGCCATCTGCTTCTTTTAAACAAAGATTCGCACGGTCCGCTTTATCTTCCATGACAAGGACAAAATCATCTACAACCGCTATGTATTCTGGAAATCCTACCTTACCTGTTTGGTGTTTTGACGCTGTTTTCAGTGCTTCATTGATAGGTACAATGTTACTGCCCTGTGTATCTGCCTGAATGCCAGCTTCAACTAACAGATCGTGTATATATAAATCAAAATTTGCTTCTTTTTTAGCCATAGTTCCGCTCCCTGACCTTCTATGTGTTTTGGGTGCAAAACCCAAATATAAGAATATCATAAGTTGGCAAAAATCTCAATCTAGGCATTACGAAGAATCATGAACAAACCTTGTCTCATATCATTTACTTCCATTCAATATCTTGTAGTGGATTCAATTAGCAAACAGTCCAGTACCAAAGTCAAATACCGGGCTGTTAATATATACTAAAAGCAACCAAAGTTCCATCAATCCATATCTTCTAATCAGATAAGATAGATATCATTCATATTAGTCTTATTACTTCAGTATCATTACCTTGTCCCTTGAACACTTCCATATCAGCAAAAAAGACATCCCCTGACCTGTAAAATCTACAGTTCCGGAATGTCCTTTTCCCATACTTTACTATATTTTTAACACACGATGCTACTTATTCACAATCTATATGATTCCAAAATGTCTAAATGCCTGCATAATCGCATCTTCCTTCTCCGGTGTGCACTGTGGCTGTCTGGCATTCTCTGATTTAGCCAGATTGAAGTTCTCACTGACATCCAGTCCGCATTTCTTCTTAATCTGTGCAATATACAGCGAAGAAACCTTAAGTCCAGTCTGTTCCAATACATATGCCTTTATCTGCTCATAAGTTGCTTTTCCCTTAAATTCAGCTAGATCCATATCCTCCAGAGAGAAGTCCACCTTCACTTTTCTGCTGTCGACCATTCTCCGTTCCACTTCGGTCCGCGCTGAGCAAAGGTCCACCGGACCTTTGCTCAGCGCCCTTGGAAAGTAAGGCAACCGTCTCCACATGCCATGAGTGTGCAATAAAGATGCACATCCCCTGGCTTTTCGTTAAGCCTTGGATTCAAAAATGATGCAACGGTCCTCTATCGGACCTGCAAAAATAAGCATGATGCACCACTTTGCATCTGCCATAGAAAAAGATTAGATTTGTTTTGAGATACAGGTCTGACTGACCTGCGTGTGATTTGTGTTCTGCTCTTTCTCTATGGTTCACTTATCCGTGGATAACTTCTAGGATATTGTACCATAGATTGTTTATTTCGGAAATTACTTTCCTCTAAAAATGGGCAGAAGAAAACCTCCAAATCTTTGTGGACTTGGAGGCTTGATTCTACTCATTTTGATAAAGTAACAAAATCATTTATCTACTTTATAACATTTTGCATACAGTCTTACACCATGTATGAACTAAATTATTCAGGATAAACCGTTTTCGCCAAATCGCTAAAATACTTTCTTACACGTGCTTTTTCTTCCGAAGTATTATTATAATTTAAATTTTCTACAGCGATAACCTTCCTAAAAACTCTTCTAACATAATCATCGATATCTGTCGATAATTTCACCAAATTTTCCCTATTGTTTTCTTGCAAATATTTCAAATTATCTCCATGAGAGCCATCCGAACGTACCCCATAGGCATCTCTCATATTTTCCCTAATTCTTTCTTGTTCCTCACTATCTTTCCCTATGTATGCAGCAGTAATATTGGATATATTCTTCTTATGTTCTTTCTTTATGGCATATATACATTCCAAAACAGAACAATACTTATCTATTTTACTCGATAAGACTCCTGTTCTACGAGCTTCTTGTAATATTATCAAAGCTCTTGCAAAACTTTTTCCCTCCGTACTTATTGCTTTATCGATATTCCATACCTGTGTTCCTACGCTATATGTATTTTCAACTCGCCCCATTGCGGACTCATCTGGCAATAAACAACGATATACTTCATACATTCTATCAATTGCTTCTGCCATTTCAACATCTGTTAGGCATATTTCTGATATCGTCCCATTACTCATAGTTATGGGCATATCTCTTGTATCTTGTGAATTATATCCATTAAGCATATTAATCCAATAAATAAAATTAGCCATAACGCAAGAATCCTTTACAAACCAACATCCCAAAGAAAATGCCTGCGCAAAATTATTTAAATGTATTAACTTCATACCATATGTCATATCGAGTTCTTCTTTGGTACTTTCAAATTCTTTTTCTTGTGTAGGGATTAAAAAAACCATCATTGGCTTCCTTAATATAGCATTATACATATTTTCACCTATTTGATTTTTCAAACCTGATTTTTTTATCAAAACCATTATATCCTTTTGGTTAACCAAAAACTGACCATTTGCACCAACAATCATTCCATCCATATTTATATCCTTCTTAATATTTTCAGGAATAAACTCAAAACTTTTGCTACCAATATCCAAATTATCCAATCTATTAATCAAAAAGTTCATATTATTTCCTCTCTCGTATCCTAAGCCTATCCATTATCCCTTATTTTCATGATGTAATCTAGCCGTATAATTTACCATCTATACTTATTTCGTGGAAAACGCAATCCTGACATCCCCATGTCCTCACAAATCGAGGATAAAATTTTCAGTATTTCTTCACGAGTAGAATCAAACCACTCTCCTAGTTGCCTGTCACTAAAGCAATACATTACCTCTCCTTCACCATAGGTAGAATAAGCCCCTGCTGCCTTAGCTATTTTTAATCGTCTTCGTAATGCAGATAACATATCTCCAATTACATTAAGTTTTTCACGCCACTCATCATTACTAATGGCTGATTTCCCCTCTGATTTTCTTAAAATATTTCCGTCTCTAGTTCTAAGAATACCTGTATTTAAGGCAATTATTGTATCCTCAATTGCTTTATCAAAATCTTCCATTCTTCCTTCCTGACAAATTGGATCTCTAAATGCCGGGCGGTCAAAACAACATACAAGAAACTTAATAATTTCTCTGTCTGTTGTATATCCACCTTCTGTCCCTGTCTCTAATTCAAGTACAGCCATTTGTTCTGATATTTCTTTCCATTTTTTAAGTTTATCTACCGAGTATCGTTGTACATCTGAATCAATCAATTTTGAACATGACTGGCACAACCATATTCCATTCTCGTATGATCTTCTTTCTTGGGAAGTCATATTATTGTCATATCTGGGACCGCCCTTAGCTGCCGCTGTAATATGAGCTGCTACCCCAATATTAATCACATCTGTCGATTCTGTTCCTGCACCTCGTGTCGTTCTTCTGCATCCCGGATTACTACATTTCCATCCAACTCGATTTGCCAATAAGTTTATTGTTGATTGTTTAAAATCATCTCTCATCATATCATTCCTTCCAACCATTTTATTTCTAGGAAATCTATGTTCATGACTTCTTTTTTCGTTTTCTTTTACTTCTAAATGTTTTAATTAGGAACATTGATTTCTCTAATATTTCCATACTGATACATCTCTGTTTATCCGGCTTTACTCTCCTGTAATAGCTTTCAACGACTTCTCAATCTCCTCTATCGAAGGAAGTGAGCTTTCAATTTCCTTCGGAAGAACTTTTGACAACTGATATTCAGAAATCCCTATCGGTACACTACTAGCTTCCAGTGAATATTCAGCAACCACATTGTCCTTTGTTTTACAGATAATCAATCCTATTGTTGGATTATCCATCTCTGTTTTTAATTGATGATTTACTGCAACAACATAAGTTCCGATCTGGCTGGTATAAGATGCATCAAACTCGCCTACTTTTAAATCAATGACAACATAACACCTCAATTTCATATGGTAAAACAGAAGATCCATTGCCATTTCTTTTTGACCAATCATAATCGGTTGCTGTCTACCGATATACGCAAACCCTTGTCCTAATTCCAACAAAAATTTTGTTATATTATTTGTCAATGCATCCTCAAGTTCTTTTTCTCGGTATCCCTCTGTTAATGTCAGAAAATCAAAGTTATATGGGTCTTTGATTACTTCTTTCGCCAAATCACTTTGCAAAGCCGGAAGCTGTCTGTCAAAATTTGTTATTGCTTTTCCCTGTGACTTATAAAGATTCACATCCAGAAAATTAAGCAGCATTGCTCTGCTCCAACCATTTTCTAATGTTTTGCGTACATAAAATAATGCTTCTGTTACATTTTCGCATTTTGTCATTATTAGAATATGGTGTCCCCAAGGTATTGAACATATTTTTTCCAAATCGTCAACAACCTGTTGACGATTTTCATTATCACTTTTGTAAAATTCAAAAAAGCGTTTCATGTACTTCAAGTTTGTCACCGAAAAACCACTTACACTTGGAAATTCCTCTTTTAAAGACTGGCTCATTGTCTTATAGAAACCCGTTCCCCAAATTGCATCTGCATGCTTATCCGAAATTTCTTTTCCAATATGCCAATACATTCTTATCATTTCTGTGTTTACTTGAACTGCCGCTTTTAATTGGCTGACATGAACCAGTTCCTTTATCTCACAAATCCATTTCTGATAATTCTCATCATTTATAATTTTTAATTCATTTGACATAATATCATAGCCCCTTTTCAGCGTATTATATTAATAATCTCTTTTTCAAACCAAACACTTTACTATCCTCATCAAATTCCATTTGATATGCTTTGCATACATCAATACTCTTAGCCACTTCAACAAGCTCTTTTCTATATTCTTCTTTACAATTAAGACCTATGTAAATTTTGGAAGGAATTGCCGGAAAATCATCTCGATGACAAATAATTCTATACTCTCTTTCATGCTCCCAACTTTTATGTTTTGCTGCAAGAGATAAAATCAACATCTGCAAATAGACATTTGCATCCGCTGATGTATCTGTATACTCTCTGCCTTCCTCTTTCATTTTCATATATTCATATAATAAATTTGTAGTAATAGCATTTGCAGATACTCTTTCTGGCTCATAAGTTACAGGAAAAATATATTTCTTCTGCATATCACATAGCAGATATTCAACACAAAAACCCTGATGATTGTTTGCATAATAAGCCCACATTGGCATATTATTTTCATCAGTATTACTCAAGCAAGTGTATCGGAATCCATTCGCCACAGAAGTATAGTAATCTACTACCATCTCTTTATCCCAACCACTCTTTTCCAGTTTATCTTTATCAAACTTAAAAAATTTTCCCTCAAATGGATCATTAAATCCGGAAGCTGTACTTAAAAATATTCTTTGCTCTTTTAGATATTGTAATTTTGATTTATTAACAGTTACGTTATCATTCAAGCTATAATACTTTACTAATCTTGTTGGAACTTGAGTTGCCTTATACTCAACAGCCTCTTGAAATTTTCCCTGTCTGTATAATTCAATATATCTATCATAATCCATACCCTATTCCCCCTCAATGTATTCTTTCATTAATTCAATAATAAAATCAGCAGCTGTTGGTGTATAATTCGGAGAAACACAGAAGGTTAAATAATCAAACTCTCCATTGTAACTGATATTCTCAGCACACCTTACAATTTCAAAATCCACCTCTGGTTCACGCTTTGCTGTTGCATAATACCTTTCTGTATTTGACGCAATCTCTATCGCTTTCATCTCTTCATTATGAACCAACTGAATTTTATCATTTGGTTCCATCCCATCTTTCAAAATCATCCACACATAATCATTTCCTATGTCTGCAGGATTACACACATAAACAAGTTTTTTAATCCATCTGAACGCCAGTGCAAATAACAAATAATCTCCTATTCTTGGCTCATAATACTTTTCAAACATGTTACCATAATTTTCTATTTTTGTTCTTTCTTCTACTGGCACTGTAATCAAAGAGTCAATAATAAATGTCCAAGAAGGATATCCCAAACCCAAATCAGCATGTGAATCAATATGTACTACTTCAAAAGGTATCGACAATCTCTCTTCTTGTATTAACTTTCTCCAATAATATAATGCCTCATTATGGTGGGTGACTATTTTCCCCTTAATTTTTGTTTCTTTAGAAAGCCCCAGTTTATTTTCCAAAAAATCAATCACTTCATCTTTGCTCCATACTTGATAATCTTCATCTGGTAATCTATCTGTATTGTTTTCCGATATTATAATAGGGATTTCCTTTAAGAAATAGTCCATATCTATATCCACTATTCTCATATTATTCTTCATTCTATTTCAATACCTACGCTTAGCATAATTATCAAATTTATTGTATCAATATCAGCATTAAGTTACAATTCACTTTTCCCATCATTTACTTATGCCAACAATAAAACGCCCGAACTGTTGTGGTCAAGCATTTTTGTAACACTTGTGGCTAAAAAATATCTTGCTCCAGCTACGCCACCCTTGCTTCATGTGGAGTAGCGTAACCATTATAACTATGCGGGCGCACATAATTGTATTCAACATATGAAAAATCATCTACCGTTTGATAGAGGGCTTCCTCTGTCTCAAATTCATACAGGTTGGTGCACTCATTTTTCAATGTATTAAAATAACGTTCCATCGGAGCATTATCATAAGGGTATCCCGCTTTGCTCATACTTTGTGTGATATTCATGGACTCACAAAACTCGGTAAATGCCTTAGATGGGATAGACGAAAAGAAACGGCGGCTCTGAAAATCAAAGCCGCCGCAAGAAATAGATGCATGGCAATTTGTCTGCTATACGACGGCTTTTTCTTTGCCGTCGTCCGGCAGATTTTACATATTTACTGGTAAGATGCAGTATCAGCCTCTTCTTGTGTTATCTGACCATCTGATACAGCCTTTTCAATCGCATCGTCCAATTCCTCCTGAGTGGCAAAATCACCAATGTGGAAAGAACTCCCGTCGCTCCGAACAAAATTCGCCCCATAGACAGAGACAATATCTTTGCCATCCGGGGGGATCTGTGCATAGCCGATACCCTCGTCGTTATCTTTGGAATACAATGTGCCAGATTTGATCTCGTCCAAGATTTTCTCGTACTCTGCGATTTGGGCATTTACGCTGTCTTGTGTCCATTCATGGAAAACGCCCTGCCCATCATACCAACCATCTCCTGTGCCAATAAGAGCCTCAAGTTCGGTTTTTTGCGTGGCTATCCAATCTTCATATTCAGAAGCAGTCCACCAGTCGATTTTGGGAATTTCTTTTTCATATTCAGATTGCGGCATCCAGCTATTACCATCAAGGCTGAACTGTAAGCCATTTTCCCCGGTTCGGCACAAGACTTCTTTCTCCAAGGAAATGGGAGGCTCGGCTTCGGTTTGATGTTGAGCTGCTGCGGCTGTGCCGAAACCGACAAGGCTAAGCAGTAACAAACTTCCCAGCCCGATACCAAGTAATTTTTTTGTTCTCATAAGCAATACCTCACTTTCAAAAAATATAGTCGCCCCTTTTGGGGACGACTATATCATATCAAAGCGATTTGGATTTAATTTGCAGGGAATGTGGATTTTTGATGGAGTTACCTTATTGCTTTTTCGGAAGTCTCAGCCAGAAACACACACCATTTTCGGTGTTCTTGATACCATATTCTGCATTATGATTTTCAAGTATTCCTCGGACAATATACAGACCTAAGCCGGTGCCACCGGTTGCGCTATTCCTTGAAATGTCTACGCGATAAAACGGTTCAAACAAGTGGCAAATCGTAGTTTCTGGAATTTTAACACCAGTATTTTCGATACTACAGCTTATTATAGTATTAGTTTCAGTGACAGTAACAATGACTTGCTCGCCATCTGGTGAATAGCGTATAGCATTTATTAGAATATTTTGAATAGCTCGTTCCATTTCCGCCCTATCCAAAGGGCAACTCACTCTATCTGGTATATTTATGTGTAGGGATAGTTTTTTCTCTGAAATAAAATCTGTTAGTTCTGCAATCACTGTACGGAGTAATTCTGCAAAATCAATATTTGCAAATTGTATAGAAGTTTTATTTTTTTCAATTCTAGAAATATAGAGAAGTTCTCTTATAAGAACTTCCATTTTTTCCGTAACAGCTAAAGAGCGTTGGAGATATTTGGAGTGATTTTCATAGCCAACCACACCATTCAACATTCCCGATAAATGCCCCTTTAGAACAGTAAGCGGCGTTTTTAATTCATGGGACGCAGCACCAAAGAAGTCCATTCGCTGACGTTCTAATTCTCGTTCTTTTTCAATATCTGTTTTAAGCTGTGCATTTGCTTCTTGCAGTTCCAACATGGAGTGTGAAAGTGAGTCGGACAAGCAATTCAAATTATGAGCCAGACATCCCAACTCGTCAGATCGCGTTTCATCGCACCGCCCCGAAAAGTCAAGACTTGCCATTTGCTTTGAGGTGGCACTCAATTTTAGAACAGGCCGAGTAATAAAACGAGAATAGAACAAGGCACACAATATTGACAGAATAAACACCATGACGATAACATAGGGAAATGTAGACAACAACACTTCCGTTGATTGCCGCACAACATAAAGGTCTGTTATCACAACGAGCGTGTAGGATGCCCCGTTTTTCAATGAAAACTGGTAAGCTTTTGTATCTTTTTCCGTCGATACTACATTCTCATCTGTTGTATTGCTACCGTCAAATGTAACATAACTATCGGCTGTAACCATGTCTTGTTCAGTCGTAACATTCGAGGGATAAAGAGTATTGCCATATTCGTCATCAAGCCAGACCGTTGACCCTGTTTGAATTTCAAAGTCGGATATAGCTTTTATGCACTTGTCCAGATTATCATAAGTAGACAGGGTATCCAGCAACTCTAAAGATTGTGCCTCTGCATTTCGGTTTAAGGTATCTAAGTATGAGGATGGCATAATTTTTAAGATACAGAAAAAAGTCCCGCTGCAAGCAGATACAAGTAGCACAAACGTAATGAGAAAGACTTTTCCCGACAGTTTTTTCTTAATTGCTTTTATCAATTCTATATCCCACCCCTCTAATCGTTTCTATATAATCTACGTTTAATTTTTTCCTTAGATTTTTGATATGGCTGTCAACAATACGGTCTTCAACATAGGTATCAAAATCCCATAGCCGATCAAGTAGCATTTGTCGTGTAAATACTCGACCTTGATTTTCAAGTAAAAGGCGAAGTAAATCAAATTCTTTCTGCGTTAATATAACTTCTTGCTCTTTACAATACAAATGGAAACCCTCAATATCCATGCGTAAATCCTTATAAATGATAATGTCCTTATCAATGTTATCTTGTAAACCGCGACGTAGAATAGCAGCAATTTTACAGAGCAGAATTTTGGGCGAAAAGGGCTTTGGAATATAGTCATCAATTTGTTGTTCAAATCCTCGCAACTGGTTTTCTTCATCCGAAAGAGCTGTCAGCATAATAATGGGAACTTTTGACTTTTGCCGAATAACCTCACACACACCATAACCATCAATCTTAGGGAGCATAATATCCAATAATACGAGGTCAATTTCTGAATTGAATTTAGCAATTCCAGCAACACCATCAGAAGCAATAATTACTTTATATCCAGCGTCAGTCAAGTAATTATTCAATATTTCTTGAATATCAATATCATCTTCGACGACTAAAATATTTTGCATAAGCCAACCTCCTTTTTTAAAGAATAGCATATAAAAATGAATTTCTGATGGAGAACTAAATGAACCACATCACCGTAGAACTAAAATCCGGTGTCAGCATCGACGTTGATGCATGACTCCATAGACGCACGAAGGCTCCTCACCACTGGATAATCTCCGGTGATGGGGAGCCTCTCTTTATTTAGTGTATGTTACAATTCCAGACAAATCTCCATCTGAATGCTTAGATTTTATAGAGTATTCGATATGGAAACTGTCTGTTAACGGATTTACTAACAAGGCTGGTCCTAACCATTTCTTTTCTTTTGCTCTTAAAGATCCAATAGAAAATTCAAACTCAATATCGTTGCTTTTAGCTTTAGGCATTGCAATATACTTTGTTATCTCCCTGCCATAATCATCTGAATTATATCGAGGATTTCCGTTAATTCCAGCACCACTGAACTGAGCTCTCACTGATGCCTGACTTTCAGCCAAACTATCTGCTAAAGTGTATGATATATCGGTATCATAAGAAATATCTGATGATTCAGGCATCATCAAAAGTTCCTTTATAACATCTTCTTCATAAATCAAACCCTCTAAGCCTCGCATATCTGGATTTATGAGCTCCTTCGATGGAATAATCACTTCTACAACACCTTTATTTATCTTAACGTGTACATCTACATCCTCATCGTACACTTTAGATGCATTTTCAATTGCAAGTGGTATAAAAAACAATCCGTCAAAAGTCGTCGCATACCAATCCAGCATTCGCACACGATGTAAATTATATTCAAGCATCATGATACTATCATATTTGTTCTCCTCGTCTTTCGTCCCCTCATAAGAATATGATGACATTAAATCATATTTTCTTTCTAAGTTTCCAATATTGAAAAAATCTGTATCTTCATATATATCTATTCCAAGATAATTTTTGCACAAATCTATTATCGTATTTCTATCCTCATCCTTGATATGTACCCTCTGTAATTTGAAAAGATTTAATTTCAAAGAGCTAGTGACAGGAGTTAGAACTGAGCCATCTTTTCTAATAATAGCAGTTGCATTGCTTGTCTGTTTCTCATCTGCATTACTTGCCTCTTCTGTATTTAGGAGTTCAGATGGTTCTGTAATTTTCATACTTCTGATTTGTTCTACCAGCTTCAAAGATTCGTCTAATATTTGTGTTTTGTGCTTAACAAAAGAGACTGAATTTGATACCTCAATCGGGTGAAGCATATTAGAAATAGAGCCGTCATCATAACAACCCAGACGTAAATCTGAAAAACCTGTTTTAACACGCTTTCCATTTTCTAATATGTTTTCGACAATATCTTGTATTACCCCTTTTATATATCGTTTTATCTCTCCCTTACTTTTCCCATCTTTTAATGAAAATGGGGTCAATCTTCGACTTGCAATGTCAAAAGGCATATCCTCTGGTGCGCCATAATCAGCATTTAAAACACATATTACATTGTCCCATCCTACAACATGAGTAGCATATCCTAATTCAAGCATTACATTAGGATTCGGCATATATTTTACTTTCTTGTTTCCATCTTTATCAGTTGCCTCATATCGACATACAGCACTAACGTCAGCAACAAAAATATCGCAATCGTCGATTTTTGAGAAAATAGTCTGCGCAATATCAGGTGAACCAAATTCTCCTTTTGTATCACGGTCAGCTTCAATATCGACTGTATCTCTCAGTAAACGAACTGCATCTTTTATACTATCCTGAATTATGTTTCTAGTCTCACTTCCCGGCAAATCAGATTGCCAAGAATAAAAAATTGTAATCTGAGAATCACTCACATTACCGCCTCCTATCTCCGTTATCTATTCCACTGCCTGCTACTCCTTCGAGTATCGAGTGAGCTGAACTGCGGTCGGCTCTGACAACAATCCTAGTGCCTCAACCTCTGACATCTAATCCGCAGCCTAAACCCTACCGCATTTTTCACCGTTTCAATTCCGGTCATGCAGACTGTCCGGTAGATAAGTTCTCATACAAGAAAACCGGACTTTTCGCAAGGCTCCCGTGATGGTGTTAACCTCGCAAAAGGCCCGGAAATACGCCACTTTTTGGTACTTATTTATCTTTCTTAGACATCAAACAGACCGTCTCAACGTGTTTCGTCCACGGGAACATATCCACCGGCTGGCACTCCTGTGCCCGGTAGCCATGCTTTGTGAGATACAAAAGATCCCGCGCCAGCGTCTCCGGATTGCAGGAAACGTAAACGACACGCTTCGGTGCCAGCGTCACCACCGAGGAGAGGAACGCCTCATCGCTTCCGGCGCGCGGCGGATCCATGAAGACGACATCCACCTCGTCTGCTCCGCTCTTCTCTCCGCGCTTCGCATCCGCGCGGTATTCCGCCATCTCTACCATGAACTGTCCCGCGTCTGCGTTGTAAAATTCGATATTTTTGACGTTGTTACACTTCGCATTTTTCACCGCATCGCGCACGGCATCGCGGTTTAATTCTACACCGATCACTTTCTTCGCTGATTTCGCGGCAATAATGCCAATCGTGCCGGTGCCGCAGTACGCATCCACAACCGTCTCGTTTCCGGTCAGCGCCGCATATGCAATGGCTTTTCCGTAGAGGAGCTCTGTCTGCACCGGATTGACCTGGTAAAACGACTTCGGCGAAATGCGGAAGGTGCATCCACAGAGCGTATCCTCAATGTAGCCCTTACCGTAGATCACACTCTCCTTGTCGCCCAGCACCATGCTGGTGCGCTTGTCGTTCACGTTGACGATCACGGTCGAAATCTCCGGGTGAAGTTCCCGCAGCGCCATCACAAAATGATTCTTCGATGGCAGTACCGGCGAGCCAAGCACCAGGACAACCATCACCTCCCCGCTGTGGAACCCGCGGCGCACCAGCACATGGCGCAGCAGACCGTAACCGGTGTTCTCATCGTATGTCTTAATTTTAAAAGAATGCAAAAGCCCCCGGATATCACGGATGATCGCGCCGGACAGCTCATCCTCGATCTGACAGGCATCGATATTGATGACCTCATGCGTTCCCGCTTTGTATACACCCGAAATGATCCCTCCCGGTGCCGGCTTTGCCGCTAATCTTCCCTTTTTGCCGTTTCCCTGTTTTCCGTTTGCGGCTTTACCGTTCCCACGAACGCCGGGACGACTGCCACGCTTTTTTTCAATATCAAATACGGCGTGCACCTTGTTCCGATAATGATACGGCTCGTCCATCCCCAGAATCGGCAGCACTTTGCAGAATGATCCGACCTGCTTTTGCACATATGCCTGCTTCTCCTTGAGCTGCTTCTCATACGGCATGCCTTGATAGTCACATCCACCGCATTTCTTCGCGTAAGGACAGACCGCATCTGCGCGCTCCGCCGGCTTATTCAGTTTTGCCGGTCTCGACGATTTTGCCGGTTTCGACGATTTTTCCGATTTTGTCTGCTTTCCCGTGTTTGCCGCCTTTGCCGACTTTGCCGACTTTGCCGGTTCCAACATTTTTTCCTGCGTTCCCCGCCGTTCTTCTTTCTTCTTATTTATCTGCATTTTCTTTTTCATATCTGCTCACTCCTGTGGTTCTTCCAATGTCACAAAGACCGGTTCGTGTTCCAGCGCCGGAACAATTTTTTCCCACATGTCTTTCTGTCTTATGCGAAGGCTGGACGTGTTGATGCACGGATGGCACCCGATGTAGTCGCCTTTCAGCACATCCCGGTCCACCAGAAGCTGGACACGGTGTTCCCTGTCGTTCATCAGACCGAGCACACTGACCGACCCGGGCGTGATGTCTAAAAACTCCTCCATATACGTCTCTTTTGCAAAAGACAGGCGCGACGAATGGATCTGTGCCGACAGATCCTTTGTCTTAAACTTCTTATCTCCCGGTATCATCAGCAGGTAAAATGTTGTCTCCTGCCGGTTGCACAGGAACAGATTCTTGCAGATCATTGCGCCGAGCGCTTCGTCGACATCTGCACACTCTTCCATCGTCATTGCCGCCTCGTGGTCGATGCGCTCATATTCGATATTCAGTTTATCCAGAAAATCGTACGTCCGGACTTCTTTTTCCAGACGTCCCGCGCAGTCGGCAGGACGTCCCTTCTCTAATTTTAACATATGCTTACCTCGCTTTTTTCATCATACATCAGGAATGATCGCTTGAAAAGCTTTCTTTTTCGATGCAAAAGACTGTCAAAAGAAACAGTAGTAAAATGACGCCGAGCAACAGTAAAACCGTCTTTAACCCCCACCGGTCTGCAAGTGCTCCCGCCAGCGGGAACAGCACAATCATGACGATGGAAAAGCACATGCTGTCGACCGAGATCAAGGTTGCCCTCTGCTCTGACGGAATCAGTGCGTTCAGGGAGTCCGACTGGATCGGATACAACGCCGCGTTCGCAAATCCGGCACACATAAGAGCCGCTATCGCCACGCCCGCCTTCCCTGCTCCGTAGCAGAGTATTGCCCCCGCAATGATAACCGTCTCCGGTATCAGGCACTTTTTCCCAAACCACCGGTACATTTTTTCACTGACGAGAGCACCAAGGCAGGAAGCGCCTCCCACGAGCAGCATAATAACACTGATCTGCACTTTATTGTAACCGAGATCCGCGAAATATTGCTGGCTGTAGAAAAACAGCAGCGTGTGCGCCGCAAAAACGACAGAATAGAAGCCGATGATTTTTCCGATTCTGGCATCCTTTTGCAGGATACACGCACTGACTGCAAAATGATGCTTCACGGTCTCCCGGATCGTTCTCTGTGCCGGAGTTCCTTCCGCCGCATCTTCCACACCCTCCCCGGCCGTATCAGCTGCCTCACCGCACTGCGTCGGCTCCGCCATCCACAGTACCGGCAGCAATGCCAGCACCGCAATCACAACACATGCCGCATAGCACCAGAAATAGGAGAATTCTGCCAGCGCACCGCCGGCGACCGTCGCAAGCCCCTGCGCCACTTCGATCAGCACATTGAGTCTTCCATAGACACCCATGTAGTGTTCTTCCTGCCCCAGGCACTTCATGCTGTCATATACAAGCGCTTCCTCCGAGCCGGAGTTTAAATTATTTCCAAGTGCCTGTACGACAAAGCTTACCGCAAAACACCCGAAACTTTTTGAGAACAGCATGATCACGCAGGAAACCGCGATGCAGATGTTGCTCAAAATCATGCAACGTTTTCTGCCCAACAGATCGGCTGCAGCCCCGGAAGGAATCTCACACACAATGCTTGTCGCATGGTAAATTCCCTCCAGTAGTCCGATCTGTGCCAGGTGCATCCCGCAATATGCGAGATACAGCACCCAGATCGAGCTTTGCATGTTCATATTGGAAAGAAACGTATGGACATAGTCCAGCCCAACATTTCTCTTAAGTCGAAGATTCTGTTTTTCGTTCATCTGTAATTCCTCTTTTCTTTTTATTGTTATCAATAAAATGAAAAAACAGCCCGATCCCACACCTTTGCGAGATCAAACTGTTTCGGAATTACTGCCGCATTTTTCTTTGTACAGAAACGCTAAACCTTCTTAAAAAAGGGCGCAGTAATCCCGTACACGCGAAAAATACATGTTTTTGACAATGCACTGCTGCTGCAGACCGGTGTATAACCCAGACCGTTCATCCTGCGTCCTCCTTTCTTTTTCATCAAAATCTAGTTCAGTATACGTCAATTTCTATCTGCTTGTCAATCCCCCTCACTGACTGCCTCACGCCCCGCACTGACCGTCTTATGACATCCGCATTGACCTCTTCCTCGTGCCTGCGCCGACCATCTCATGACATCCGCGCTGACCGTCTCATGACATCCGCATTGACCTCTTATGACGCTCCCTGCGTGCAATTTGCCGCATCAATCGCGATTACAAGCATCAGTCCGTCGAGTTCGTCCGCCGGATCATTGATATCGATGGCGTAGGTATCACCCCAGGATAGCAGCTGCTTTGAAATGTGGATGATGGAACTGCAGCCATTGTATACATCATAATCCCAGCCCAAAAAATCTCCCTCCACGCGCCATCCGTTATAATCGATCTCATATTTCGGGCGAAACAGCGTGAACTGCTTCTGGATCCCGCCTTTTATCATTCCCCCAACCTCAATCTCAAACGCAGGCAAAAGCGTCAGCAGCTTCTGATGAATTACCCCGATTTCCTGCCTGTTGCAATCGTACACATGAAGCTGATGTCCCAGCGACAGGAATTCCGCCTTCACAAAATACTTTGGATTCCCCTCCTCGTCATACACATCATAGGAATCTGTCCACGAAAATACTCTCTGTTTGATCAATAACCGCATATTTTTCTATCCTCTCCATACCATGACCGGCGTATACATGAGTGCTATGCCGAACAGTATCATCATCATACATTTCATCAAATGCATTGCAGAATTCAGTCACTTTTACCCGATTTTCAATAAAAATCTCAGCAATCTTATTTCGGCATAGTTCTATCATCGTTCCTGTTATCCAGACAAGCCAAATACAGCATTATCCATATTAACATGCCTGTACTTTTGTAGCAAATAAAATAACTGTAAAATGTCGAAGGCTCTGCCACAATAGCAGAGCCTTCGACATTTTATCCTTCTAAGCTTTCTTTCATTCTGCCAAGCAGACCTGATTTCTTCAGCGGCAGTGTAATGATAATGGCAATGAGTGTTCCACCGCAGGTGCTAATCAGGAACGGAACCACAAACGTGAATAACGCCGCTGCTTTATTCCCCATGACAAGATATGCCACCGGATAAGACAGCATTCCGCCAATGATTCCGGTTCCTGCCACCTCGCCGAGATAGGCAAACGGAAGTTTCTTCCCGTACTTATAAAGAAGTCCGCCAAGCAATGCACCGCACATGCTTCCCGGGAATGCCAGCGGGCTTCCCAGACCCAGCAGATTACGGATCAGTGACGCAATAAAAGCCTGTGCCAGCGCCCACCATGGTCCTACGGTAACGGCGCATAAAACATTTACCAGGTGCTGTACCGGTGCGCATTTGGAACCGAATACCGGGAAGGAAAACAAGCTTCCCACCACTGCTACCGCTGCTAAGATTGCTGTGACCGTCAATTTCTTTAAATTCAGTTTCTTCATTTTTCATCCTCTTTTTCTGTTGTGTGATGCCCCCGCAGCTTTTTCCACAATCAGGCAGAGAATGACTGTGATCACCATATCCGGCAGTGTATTTCCGACCGGTGTATCCACCTGCATCAATATGCGGTAAATTATAAAACCGGCAAGCCATACCACCAGATTACGCCACTGGAAAGCAGATTTTTCGGCATCTGCCTTCTTTAAAATGAAATAATCTGCGATCTGTACTGCGATCATCGGAGCAAAAACAGAACCGATCAGATATAAAAAGTTTGTAATGTTATCCATGGGATACACAATCGCTGCAGCCGTTCCGATCACGGTAACAACGATCGCCGCCCATTTTTCCTGAATCTTTGAAAAAATGGAAACACTGGAAACTCCTGCGGAGTAAGCATCCAGAAAGGTTGTTGTAACCGTGGAAAATACAATAATAAGAAGTCCGACAACGCCGAAACCGGTTTTTAACATAATCTGTGCAATGTCATATTCACCGGTAAAAATAGCCGCTCCCATGCCGATCATATACATAAAAATGCTGACCAGACTGTAGACAAGCACACTGGCAAGTGTTGCTGCAAACGGCTTTTCTGCTTCTCTTGTATAATCGCTGATAAGCGGCAGCCAGGAAAGCGGCATTGCTACCGCAAGTTCTACCGCCGCACCAAACGTCATTGTGTCATCACTTGCTGTAATCAGCATCACAAAGTCTGAATTAAAAAAGATCTCTTTAAATAGTACCAGTGACAAAATAAAAAGTGCTGCCATGGCAACCGTATTCAGCCTGCCAAGATTGGTCAGTCCAATGAAAATCCACACAATAATCAGAATACCAATGACGAGCGCCCACACCCAGTTTCCAATATGTAACACGCCATCCGCTGCAAGTGCGCCATCATAGATCATGATCGCCGTCCATCCGACAAGCTGTAACACATTTAATACGGCAAAAAGAAGACTTCCCTTCTCGCCGAAGCTCATTTTTACAGTTTCCATGGCGCTTTTGCGCTCTTTCGCTCCGATCATTCCTGCCGCAAACATCATAAGACCGCCGAGCAGATGTCCGAGCAGGATTGCTGCCATTGCTTTTCCAAAACCAAGCGGTGCAAAATAAGTACCTGTCAGTATTTCCGCCAGGGATACGCCTGCGCCAAACCAGATTAGTCCGTTTGAAAAAACGGAAGTTCTCTTTTCATTCATCCTTTGTACTCTCCTTCGACTGCAAATGCATGGTTCATGGGACCGCTTCCTTTTCCAAGGTCAAGCATGGCGGCAAGTGCTCCGGAAATGTAATTTTTGGCATACCTGACGGAAGTTTCTAAATCCCTTCCCTTTGCAAGATTCGATGCAATCGCGGAAGAAAGCGTGCAGCCTGTTCCATGGGTATTGGGGTTGTCAATTCTCTTCCCGTGAAACCATACCGGTTCTTTTTCTTCCTGGAAAAGAAGATCGTTGGCATCGTTTAACTGATGTCCTCCCTTTAATAAAACTGCACAGCCTAAGGTGTTACAGATGATTTCTGCTGCTTTTTCCATATCTGCTTCTGTTTTAATCTCCATTCCGGAAAGAACTTCTGCTTCCGGGATATTCGGAGTGATAACAGTTGCAAGGGGCAATAATTTACTTTTCAATGTGCCGATGGCATCCTCGCTGATAAGCCTTGCTCCACTCGTTGCCACCATGACAGGATCTACCACAATATTTTTTGCGTGATACTCTGTCAGTTTGTCCGCAATCGTCTCAATCAGTTCACTGGATGAGACCATTCCGGTCTTTACTGCATCCGGATAAATATCCGTAAAAATACTGTCCAGCTGCTCTGCCAAAAATTTGGGAGTTACTTCCATAATATCTGTTACGCCGGTCGTATTCTGGGCAGTCAAAGCCGTGACCGCACTCATCGCGTATACGCAGTTGGCGGTCATTGTCTTAATATCTGCCTGGATGCCGGCGCCTCCACTGGAATCACTTC
>OGLJ01000502.1_pt1 | contig 44838 bp, 32 predicted proteins | sample 1572801 | NCBI WGS metagenome assembly OGLJ01 (sample SAMEA2581877, study PRJEB24529) | metagenome | biome: Human gut stool | place: China | collected 2011
GAGGGACTATTTGATTAATATTAACTTCGTCCCAATTTTAACGGGACACTAATGATTAAAAATATAAAATAAATTGTCATGATTAGACTGGAAGGAATAATATATAAGGCATTCGACAATTATGTCGTGCTGAGAGGATTTGCACCATTGGGAAGTTTAGCAGAGATTTCTCAAAAATCAGAGTCTTATCAGCGAGATGCTGATAACTCGCATAAAAAAGATATTGTAAGATTTCTGGAGTCTGGAAAATACACATACTTCCCAGATGTTATACTTGCCTGCCGCGCAGAAAATTACACTGATTTTATTTCCAAAATTGGGAATGACAACGATGTAGATTTTACAGACGTTCGCTTTGTCGAAGGGTTAACTGTTTTAAAAGAATATCTTCCGATACAGAGACATCGGGCTAGACATTCATACTTAGACATAAATTCGGATAAAAAGCTAATGAGGATTGATGGAAATCATAGGTTGGAACCTTTTGATGAAGAGCTCGAATGGTGGTACGATTTTCTTAATATTCCCGAAGACATCAAAGAAGAGACCGATAAAGATAAAAAAGAAGGGTGGCTTAAAAACGAAGCTAAAAAATATAAAGATACTATCGGTAGAAAGATTATACCATTTACAATTGTTTTTACACAGAAAGATACGGCAGAAGATTTTGAGGCCGGCATTTTCCATAATATAAATTTTAAGCATTTACCACTTAAACAAGAATCCAGCCTTAGGATAATATCTGAGAGAAAAACATTCGATATTGACTCTTTAGGCGAAGAATATAAATTAGCATATGAATTAATTGGCGAGGCCCAGAAAGGGCTTTTTAAAGGAATTACTTTATTGACACCCCAAGTACAGGAGAAAGATAATGTGTACCGAACATCGTGTTTGCGGATTGCACAATTAATTTGCGTACAAAAAGAAAAAAATGATGGATTAAAATCAATATATGAAACCAGAGAATTCATCGATACTATAGAAGAAGTTATACAGGCGTTGCGACCCGTATATAAGCAATGGGGAAAAGATAAACAAGGAAGCACAGCTCTATTGGCTTCGTTGGTCTATTTTGGGCTTACAGATAAATCCAAACAAGAATATTTTATTAGGTGGGTCGCAAAAAATGGAATTAATAAAATTGGGAATGAAAATATTTCAAGAATGACGGCTCTGTCATTTGTCGAAATGTTTGAAAAGGTTTACCAGACGAAGAAAAGCCAGGTTTTTATTTCAATGCAATTTGGAGATCCACAAAGTGAATTGATTTATGAAAAAATTGTAAGAGCTATAGAATCATATAATAACGAGTCCCATAGAGAGATAAAAATTACTCCACTAAGAATAGATGAATATCTAAAAGGTACAACATATACAATTACAGATGAGATTCTTGAAGCAATTAGTAGTTCTAGTTTACTAATTGCGGATTTAAGTAGTGGTAATAAGAATGTATATCATGAGATTGGCTATGCAATGGCTTTAGCTAAGGTAAAGGATACCGCTCCATCTGTTATACTACTATTAAAAGAGGATACATATAAGCTGGAAAAAGGGGAAGATATCGATAAATTTGTTGGGTTTAATATTCGAGGATTTTCTCAACTTCGGTTTAAAAGCTACGAAACCCTTATTAGTCAATTGAAGGAACAATTAAAAATACATTTTGAGGGATAGTCCTATGGGTAAGACAGTTACCACCTATTTGATTGACGGCGATCCGAAAGGAACGCAGTATGCCTTCATCAGCAACAAGATTTGCCAGATGTTTGTGATTCCGCGCTCGAATCTGGCCTATCTGAATGAGCAGGAGAAGTTGCACAAGCCGGCGTTCTATATTCTGATCGGAGAAGATGAGGCGACAAAGCCGCAGGCCTATATCGGAGAGACCGAAAACTTTAAGGAGCGGGTAAAAGATCACGACAGTAAAAAGACATTCTGGCAGAAAGCGCTTGTTTTTGTCTCAAAGGACGAGGATATGACCAAGGCCGACGTGCAATATCTGGAATATCGCGCGATTGCCGAAGCCAGGCTGTCGAACTCGTTTGTGTTGAACGAAAATAAACAGATTCCCAAAGCCCCCAATCTCCCCGAACATCAACGGGACGCCATGGATGAATTTTTTGAGGACATCAAGTTCCTGGCATCGTTTATAGGCTGTAATATCTTCGAAATATCCCGGCCCAAGGAGGAGCATCTGTTCTTTGCCAAAGGGCGTGGATGCGATGCAAAAGGATTCTATAATTCGTCCGGCTTTACGGTGCTTGCAGGGAGTGTAGTTGCCAATGATTGTGTGCCGTCGTTTAAGTGGCAGGAGAAACGAAGGGAGATGCTTAAGGAAAATGCGAGCTTGGAGAATGGCATTTGGGGATTGTCATCAGATATGCGATTTTCGAGTCCCAGTACGGCCGCAGATTTTTGCATCGGGAGTGTCAACAACGGTTGGCTGGTTTGGAAAGACAAGGATGGAAATACACTAGATTCCGTATATAGAAAACAGCTGGAATAGCGTTCTTGAATTGTGTGAAAATAATTTGTATCTTTGTCGAAAGCATTGGGATGCAAACGAGTGCATGATGACCGCATCGCGGGAGTGACCTTCGAAGAAAATACTTCACGTAATGCGCTGATTGTAAACGAGGAATATGCTTGGGTCGGAAATTCGTTTTCCGCTCAAAAAGTAAAAGGACAGCTAAAAGGCTGTCCTTTTTGCTTTTCAGGATAACGAGACTTGATGCGACCGACCCCAAACACCCCTTCCAGGGGGCGGGGGGGGGTGTCAACAAATAATCGCGAAATCACCCACGCGAAGCGGGGGTGCGAGTCTCGTTTTCCGCTCTAAAAAGCAAGAGGCGGCCTAACTTTATGGTTAGACAGCCTCTTGTGTATATCGCAAACAAGAACACAGCACGCTCCGGAGCCTCGTCAATCGTCGTAACCGTTGGGACGAGCCCTCCAGGCCAAGGCGAAGATCGCCGTACCGATCACGGCAGCACCGATCAACGCCGAAAGCGCCGCATTCCAACCGGTCCGCTGTACGAGCAGCCCGAGGCCCCAACCCGAAACGACCGTGCTTCCGTAGCCGAACAGCCCGCAGAATCCGCCCGCCGTGGCTGCGGCCCGTTTGGTCGCGATATTGGCCGCAGCGATGCCCACGAGCGCCTGAGGACCGTAGATGAAGAATCCGGCCGCCATGAGGATCGCGACTGCTACGGCGAGCGGCGTTTCCCGGTCGAGGGCATAGAATCCGGCCAGGCAAAGGGCCGCCATCGACATGCAGACGACACAGGTTCGGGGAGCCCGCCCGCCGAACAGCCGATCCGTGGCCCACCCGGCGGCGAGCATGCCGGCGATGCCGGCGATCTCGAAGGCCGCAACGCTCCAGCCGGCAAGGCTGATATCCATATGCAGATGTTCCTTGAGCATCGTAGGTCCCCAGTCCAATACGGCGAAACGCACAACATAAACGAAGAAGTTGCCCACGGCAATGATCCAAATCGTAGGATTCAGAAAAACCTTACGACGCAGGAATGCCTTATACTCGGCATTTTCTTCGGCCCGGGTTTGCGGTTGCTGCCCAGTGGTTTTTCCGGTTTTCAGTTCGGGAAGCCCGACCGATGAAGGCGTGTCACGCACGAGCGCCCAGACAATTGCGGCTCCGAGCAGAGCGACCGTCGCCGGCAGCAGAAAGCACCAGCGCCAATGCTGGGAGAGCAGTGACGAAGCGTCGAACCACGCATCCCAATTCAACCCGACCGCGTAACCGCAGAACACGATGGCCAGTCCCGCACCGATCGAGTGGGAGGTATTCCACACGGACATTTTGGTCGCCAGCCGCTGCGGCACGATCCAGTGGGTCATCAGCCGCGTGCAGGGCGGTACGCCCATGCCCTGAAACCAACCGTTGAGGACCCAGAAGATGCCCAACGCCAGCACCGAGGAGCTGAAACCGAACAGCAGGTTGCAGATCGCGCAGAAAACGAGTCCCGTCACGAGGAAACGGCGCGCATCGCTGCGGTCGCCCCAAATGCCGTTGACGAATTTCGAGAGTCCGTAAATCACGCCGTGGAGCGTGAGAAACAATCCGAGGTCGGATTTCGAAATGCCCATCTCCTCGTTCAAATAAGGCATGGCGATGCTCAGATTCTTGCGCACGAAGTAGAAAAGCGCATATCCGAAGATGCACATCGCGATGGTACGGAATTCCCAGTATTTGAAACGCCGTATCTGCTCGGAGGTCATACCGGCATAGGCCGGGTTCGAGGATTCGGTCTTCATCGTAGTATCATTTTCGCGAACGGCTGCGCAACGCGCAGTCCTGCAAAGCGTGAATCTCCCGGCGCGAACGAGGCAGTTCGACGAACTCCGAGGGATAATCGGTTTCGATGATATCCGGTTCGGCCAGCAGCTCCCGCAAATAGGCCGTATTGCGGTCGCGGGCGTTCTTCACCTTGTCGGAGGTCTCCACGATCGAAGTCATCGTCATCACGCCCCGGGCATGCAGCAGATCGTAGACCTCCTGCAACCGGGGATCGACGGCCGTACGGATATAGGCCATGATGTAACGCCACGGAATCGGCGAAGCGTCGTAAGCCTCGAAATCCGCCCGCGAACTGATTTCGACGCAGAACATTACCTGCCGGATACCGCTGTTCCAGTAGCGGAGCGCTTCGTCGAGCGAGCGGACGCTCAGCACGATGTTATGATACTCCGCCCAATCGCCGCCGGGCTGCAACTGCCGGATGTAATAGTCGATACTGGCCCGACGCACGCGATCGCTTACCCCTTTCGTATTGACGTACTTGTTGTCGAAGTTGAACACCACCCTATCCTTGCCCCACTCCAGCATATCCTTGAGTCTCGGAATCTTGTAGGGGGTCTCCTTCCGGTGGCGATCGACCAGGGCGAACTGCTGCAACTCTTCGTAGGTATAGTCGGAGACACGCCCCTTACCCGTCGTCGTGCGGTCGATCGTCAGGTCGTGCATCAGCACCGGTATGCTGTCTTTCGTGAAGCTGAAGTCGATTTCGAAAAAGGTCGGCAGCAGCGAAAGGGTCTTTTCGCACGACTCGATACAGTTCTCCGGATACCCCGCCATCATGCCGCCGCGATGGCCGCTGACGACGATGTCGCGATCGGGAGAATAGGTAAAATAGGCCTGCAACTCCTCGATGGAGCCGATCCGCACGGCATGCGCCTCCGGCGTCCGGGCCTGAACCCGGGCAGCCGGTGCGCAACACATGCAGCCGATCGCGACCCACAATTTCCAATTATTCATGTCGGACGGTTTTATCGGTTATCGTTCGACCTTGCCGACCCGGCGTTCCGTCGGGTTGCCGGGTCCCACCTTCAGCAGAACGACGCCGTGCGGCGCCACCTCCGCGGTGTAGGTCTCGCCCAATTCGAGCGTCGCGATATCCTGCTGACGCCACAGATCGCGGATCGTCTTCGTCCCGCGCATACCGAGCTGACGCAGCGTGAACTTCATCTCAGCGGGTTTCTCACCGCGGTTGAACAATCCCACGGCGACCGACCCGTCCTCGAGGTGCTTGACGTAGATCACCTTGCTGTTCCCATCCCGCCAGATCGGGGCGGCCTGGAGCCCGAGCGGGTCCTGATTCACGTCGATCACCTCGTCGTTGGTCAGCAGGCTGAGCGTGAAATCGTCCAGTTTGTCGATGGGGCATCCGATCAGCAGCGGCGCAGCCAGCAGCGACCACAGCGAAATGTGGGTATACTGTTCATCGGCCGTAAGGTTCGTGCGGTGGAGTTTCGGGCCCCAACCGACCATACCGACGACCAGCATGTCGGGATCGGCCCAATGGCCCGGTCCGGTGAACGCGAGCCAGCGCTCGTGCGCGAAGCCGATCGAGCTCATGCTCTTCCAGGTATCGCGAATGTCGCCCGTCGTGCGCCAGCACTGGCACAGCTCCTTCCACATCGGGGCGTCGGCATAGGGCGCATTGTTCGAAATGCTGTACACGATATCGCGGCCGCATGCACGCAACGCCTCGTACATCTCCTCGGTATAATAGCGGTCGTTGGGCGACCAGTCGTATTTCAGGTAGTCGATCCCCCAGTCGGCCCACTGCTTCACGTCGGCCTTCACGAACGAATATTCACCGTGGATATACATCTCCATGCGGTCTTTCCAATAATCGCCGCCCGGCTTCTGATAACGGTAATGCTCGTTGCAATACCCCTTTTTGATCCATTCGTTCACGCCGTCGGCTCGATCGGAATAGCTTCCCACGTGGGCGGCATAGGTTCCGATCCACGGCGTGGAGTAGATGCCGATCTTGAGGCCCAAGGCATGGATTTCATCGGCCAGTCCCTTCATATCGGGGAATTTCGTGTTGGGCTGGATGGCGTTGTATTTTCCGCCGCGCTGCCCCTGCCAACCGTCATCGATATTGATATAGGTCCAACCGTGATCGACCAATCCTTTCTCGACCATGGCGCGGGCCGATGCGAGTACCTGCTCCTGCGTCACATCGCGCGCCCAGCAGTTCCAGGAGTTCCAGCCCATCGGAGGCGTCAGCGAAATGGCGTCGCCGACGACGATTTTCAGATCGCGTTCGTTGCTGCCGAGCGCATTTTCGGCCTTCAGCCGGACGACGTATTCCCCGGCTTTCTTCACGCGCCCCGTAATGCGTCCCGTCCGGGAGTCGAGTTTCAGCCCTTTGGGCAAACCTTCGGCCGAGAAGGTCATGGGGCGTGCTCCGGTGGCCGCCACGGTAAAGAGGAACTCCGATCCGGGACGGACCCCGAAAATCCGGGCTCCGTTAATGCGCGGAGTCTCGGCGGGTGCCGGAGTCAGGATACGGGCCGACAGATCGGGCGTTTCGGAGCGTGCGAAACCGATCTCGGTCTGAAAAAGAGAGCCCGCCGCCAGCAACGGAAATGCAATGAATCGAATGATTTTTTTCATCGGAATGTAATTTTATGACAATTGGAATTAGGTAACCTATACGGCTTTACACCTCATCGGTTTTTCGATGGCATTTTCCTGGGACGGTCGGTGCGAAATGACAGCCCCAAACCCGAATCCGTGTAAATTCGCCGATCACAGCCCGGCGTTATTTGCTTACCAGGTCGAAATCGTACTTGATATTCTTAAATTCGTCGTAATCGGTCGTCGGCGGCGCCGTGCAGACATAGGGTGCGCGCGAGCCGTCCGTTTTCTCAGCCCGAATCTCGTAGGGTTCGTCCGGATATTTGAGCGTTCCCTTGTAGAGGTGCTGGCAGGAGGTCGTGGTGAACCCGGCTCCGTAAACCTGATAGATCCAGTAGGCGGCCCACAGGTCGTGCAATTTCTCCGTACGGCCCGCACTCGACGTGTAGTTGGTCATTTGCCCGATGTTCTCGCCCCGCTGATACAGCGTTACCGTCCAGCTGCCGTCGTGTTCGATGTTCCAGACATTGACAAGGATATCGTCGGCTCCGAGTCCGTAGTTGTAAGGACCGTATTTGTCCTTCATCGTAGCATCCAGGCCGCCCTTGTTCTGCTTGTCGTGGTAAAAGGTCTGGTTGCCCCGGTATACCCGCATCTGGAAACCCTCGTCGCGGCCGGTGGCCTTGAAACGCCAATCCGCGATGTGCGCGCCCTCGATGTCGTAAACGGCATAACCATTGGGGGTTCCGTCGCCGTTGAACGAGGCGTGCCAGAATGCGCCGCACGCCGCGCCCTGGATGTGTTCGTAGATCGTTTTCCCGTTGACGGAATGGATATAGTTCTGGTTATAATGCGTATGGCCGATCATCAGATGGGCTTCGGCATACTCCGAGAGCAGTTCCAGCACCTCCCGGCGGTAACGTTTGTCCGAATGGCAGTAGCTCGCACCGCCCCGGAACGGGACATGGCAGCAGAGAATGACCATCTTGTCTTTGGGAACGTACGACAAATCCCGCTTGAGCCATTCGAACTGCCAGTCGTAGAATCCGGCGGCGAATTCCTGGTCCTCCCCCAGGTCGGGGATTTCGCCATGAAGTACGTTATCCATCGAGACGATGTGTACGTCGCCGCGGTCAAACGAATAGTTCTGCGGTCCGAAATACTTCTGAAAATTCTCGACGCTCTTCCAGTAGGTCGACGTCACGCTGTTATCCGCTTCGTTCAGATGATCGTGGTTGCCGATCGTCTGGAAGAAAGGCACGCTGCCGGCGATCGACGCCATGGCCTTCTTCATAGCCTCCCAGATGGCCGTGCGGTTATTGTCGGTAATGTCGCCCAGCGTAATGCCATAGACGGGAGAGCCCGCATCCCGGTATTCGTCGGCGGTTTTCTTCAGGTCGGGAATCGTCTCGTCCTGGAAACGGGCGAGACTCTTTTCGTTGCGGCACTGCGGATCGGCCATGCAGAAAAGCCGGAACTTCGTCTCCTTGCCGTTCGGAAGGCGTGTCAATTTGAAATCCTGGCGGAAAACCTTGACGCTAAGATCGATTTTCCGATAAAAATAGGGCAATTCCGCCTCTGCGATCACCGAACGGTAAATCGCGTAATCGGCAGGCGTCGAGTAGAAGATCAATGCGGCACGGCTATCGCGCACCAGCTGGTAGACGCCGTTCGCATCGGTCGTCGTGCAGTCGAAGCCATCGCTGACAACGACACCGGGAATTCCGGCCCCGCTCTCCACGTCGTAGATCAGACCGCAGAGCGTCGTCTCCGGAGCGATATCCGTGCCGTTGATATGGGTCACATTTTTCTTGGAGGTTCCGCCCGCTCCTTCCGGGGAATCGAGCGTATCGTTGCTGCACGAGAGCAACAGCGGAAAAACCAGTGTCAGCAAGACGAATTTCAGTTGTTTCATGGTCATCGGTTTTGGCGTATCGGGCCGGGGCTGCTCGGCCGTCGGCCCGATACGCATGGTACAATTATCTCAAAGCATAGATTTCGGCGATCTGAGCGCAGTCTCGCACGGTATTTTTGTTGTTCGACTCCGTAATGAGAATCCGGATATACCGGGCCTGCGTCTCGGGGAACAGATAGCAGAAAGGACCGCGGCAGATGGAGATACCCTTCTCGAAATTGAACTCGCCGACCTTCGTCCAGTTGCCGTTCTGCGTCCATGCCTGCGAATTCTTCCAGTCGGAGGTATCCCCGGTCTCGGACACCCAGAACGATCCCGCCTTCATGTCGTCGATGGAGCCGTTGTTGTCGCAACGCCACATCTCGATACCGTTCAACCGCTGCACGGCGGCCATGTCGATCTGAACGGTGAACGGCAAAAACATATGATCCTGCGACACGCTGCTGCCGTTGAAGGCCGTATGCCAATAGGTGGAGACGTTGCCGTCGATGAGTTTGGCCACGGAATAGGAGGCATTGTGGTAGGAGTTCGTGTCCGCCGACCAGCCGCTCTGCGCAAGGCGCTGCGGGCAAGGAGCGTCGGAAGGCTTATACACGAAGGTCTCTGCGACCGATACCTCCGAGAATCCGTAGCCGTTCCGCGGCGCATTGCTCCGGGTGATCGTCACGCGGACGAAACGGGCGGAGGTCGGTTCGAACCAATAGACGAAGGGACCGACTTCGGTATTGCTCTGCAAAGACTCGTCGTTGTCGAACTCGGCGACTTTCGCCCAGCGGAGGTTGTCCGAAGAGACTTCGATATAGCCGGCACCGATACGCTTGGCCTGAGAGGCGCGCGCCTGCAAAGCCACGGCACAAATCTCGGTAACGGAGCGCAAATCCAATTTGTAGCTGTACGGCGGTGCATCGGCACCCGTGGGATTGGTCATGTTGCCGTCGGGTCTGTACGGAGCGTCCCAGTAGGTACCCGGCTTGCCGTCGATCATCAGCGTACCGTTGTTCGAATTGGCAAAATGGGTGGTTTCGCACTGCCATCCGTAACGGTTGATCGGCAAATAGTTCTCCCGAGTCGTCGGGGCGAAGTGCAGCAGGTAAATGCTCTTCTCGGGAGCGACCTCGAAATAATCGGAGGTCAGACGAACGGGCACGGCGCAAGGTTCGTCGCCGACTTTGGCCGGATCGACATGGATCGTCGTCCGCACCTCCGTTTCGCCCTTGGCGATCGTCAAGGCTCCGGCCTCGAACGTAACGACCCCTTCGGGAGCCAGCCGGAACGCGGTGCCGTGCGACGCATTGTAGGCATCGAGTGCCGCCTGGGAGCAGTCGAGCGCGACGGTTCCGTCGGCTTCGAACGGACGCGCCAATTTGAGGGTCAGCGTCTGGTCCCAGGCATTCGCGGCATTATTGACATAGGTATTCTCCCCGGTAATGTAAAAGAGCGTGGCCGCCTCGTCGATCTCCACGGCGATCTGCTCCAGGTTCGGATGGACCAGCAAGATGTTTCGCTTCGCGCTGACGTTGCCGTCGGAGAGCAGTTCCACCGGTACCACAAGGTTTTCCGGGTCTTCGACCCCGACCAGCTGCATCGGATCGAAGATCACTTGGAAAGCACCGGAACGCTCGTCCCCGGCCAAGGTAATCCGCTCCGGTTCGATCCGATAAGCGCTTTGGGGCAATGCCTTGTACGCCGTGGCGTTTTCCGAGTTGTAGGTTTCGAGCGCAGACTCGGAGCTCCGGACGGAAACGGTGAGGCTTTCGGCATAATATCCGCTTCGGAAAACCCGGAGCGTAACGGCGGGGGCCTCGTCGACTACGTAAAACGGGGCGGATTCCAACACACCCTCCGCAAGGAAGCAGGCCGTAGCGCCCGGCAGAGCGTTGTCGCGGTTGTTTTCGCAGGCCGAAACCGCGAACGACAGAGCCGCCATTGCAAAGATGATATGATTGCGTTTCATAACAGAGTCTTTTACCATTGGTAGTTTTGGGTCACGTTGTAGAGACGGTCTATTTCCGACTGAGGAATCGGCAGCAGATAATTCCGCTTGTTGAATATGCGCGTCGAAGGCGTATTGCCGCCGTCTGCGGCAACGACCGTCCGATGCCAGAAATCGCCGTCCGGACGATCGTCGGTCGCCTGGATGTTCATGCCGTAAAACGCTCCGGCGTTCTCTTGCTCGGCGATCAGCCACATGCGGGTATCGAAGAAACGATGGTTCTCGAAATTCAGCTCGATCATCCGCTCGCGACGAATCATGGCCTCCAGCGCATCCGCATCCGCTTCGACCTCGGGATAGATCGTCTCGATATCAGCCACGCCCGCGCGTTTGCGCACCGCATTGATCGCCGCCAGAGCCGCAGTCGCATCGCGTTCGGGCTGCCGGTTCAACGCCTCGGCGTAGTTCAACAGGACCTCGGCATAGCGGAACAGCGGCCACGTTATGGCGGTCCAGTTGGCCTGCGCGGACCCGGCATTCTTGCTGTCGAATCCCGTATCCTGGAACTTGAAGGGCAGATAACCCGTCAGCGGATAGTTGAAGTTGCTCGACGTCTGGCCCGAGTTGCCTCCGTAGTAGAACTGGATCGAGGAGACCGTATTCGAACCGCCGATCCAATTCAGACCCTCGTAGAACACCGACATGTAGAAGCGGGGTTCGCGGTTGAGGTACATGTTGTAGGTCGATTTGGTGCTGCCCAGGATCGGATGCGTGAACGAAGTGAAGCCCGACTCGTCGTATCCGCTCTGCGGATCGATCACGGGACTTCCGTCGGCCTGGTATCCGGTGATGGGATAGCGACCTCCGTGCTCGGTATCCATGGCGAAAGCATCGACCAGTTTCTGCGTTATGGCGACTCCGCCGTAGGCCCGTCCGCCCACTCCGAGCGGAATGGTCGCGACACGCCAGTTATAGCTGGTCTTCTGGTAACCGAAAATCAGCTCCCGGTTCCATTTCTGCGTGAAGACCGCCCGCCAATCGACATACGGATTTCCCGTTTCGATCAACTCGTACTGCCGGAGGTCAAGGACATCCCGGGCCGCTTCGGCGGCTTTCGTCCACTTCGAAGCGTCGTACGACTGCGGGAAGAGGTATTTGCCCTCGGCGTTGGTCATGTTCCGGTACATCGGATTGCCGTTGAACAGGGGACGGGCCGCATAGAGCAGCAGTCGGGCCCGCAAGGCCAGAGCGACACCCTTCGTCGCACGCCCCAAATAGGAATCCGGCTGCGTAAGCGGCAGATCGGCCGCGGCTTTGCGGCACTCCTCCGCCACCCAGTCCACGCATTCGTCCCACGGATTGCGGTCGCGCTCGCGAAGCGCGAGGTCGTTGAAATCGGCGACACCCTCGCCCAAAAGGACAACCGGACCGTAAAGCCGCATCAGGCAGAAATAGTAGTAGGCGCGCAGGAACCGGGCTTCGGCCGCCCATTCGAGCGCCTCGGCGGGCGACAACTCGGGGCAGCGTCCGACGTTGGCGATGAAATAGCTCGCTTCGCGGATGCCTTTGTAGTAGGTGGTATAATACGAGAGACCGGTCTGATCCTCGGTGCTCACGGACCACGTGGAGTTGTTCCACTGGGCGAAAGGTCGTCCCGTGAATACGCATACGCATTCGTCAGACGAGGGGGTATAATGGTTGGCCTGGCCGCTGGGGTCGGTCTCGTTGGTGATCCAGCTATATACGTTCACCAGGTAGCGGAACGTCGAATTGTAACTTTCGAAGACATTCTTCGATGTATACGGTTCGTCGGGCTGGCGGTCGAGGTAGGAGTTGCAACCTGCGGCGGACAACACCGCGAAAACGGCTGCGAATAGGCTCTTTTTCATAGGTAGAATCGAGTTTTAACGGTTAGAAGATCAGCGACACGCCGATATTGTACACCCGGTTGTTCGGATAATTCGCAGCACCCGTTTGCAGATCGGGGTCCCAGAGTTTGAAATCACTGAACGTCAGCAGATTCATTCCGGAGACATAGATTCTCAGACCGTCGATGCGGAGTTTGTTGACCACCTGCTTGGGCAGCGAGTAACCGATCTCGGCATTCTTCAGACGCATGTAACGGCCGTTGACCATCCAGAAAGTCGATTTCTGCGAATTGTTCGGATTCGGCGAAGTCGTCAGACGCGGATATCGGGCGTTCGGATCGGGATTGCTCTCGCTCCAATATTTGCCGATCAGATCGGTGAAGACGTTCGACAACGAAATGCTCGAAGCGGTGAACGGCTGCGTATAGGTGTTGTTGGTAAAGAAGTTGACATTGCCGACACCCTGGAAGAAGACCGAGAAATCGAAACCCTTCCATTTGACCGAAGCTCCGAAACCGTAGGTAATCTCCGGAACGTTGGGATAGCCGATCGGTTTGCAGTCATACGTATCGACCTTTCCGTCGCCGTTCAGATCGAGGTACTTGATGTCGCCGGGATGCACCTCGCCCCAGGCCTGCGTGGGCCAGGCGTCGATCTCCTCCTGCGACGAGAAGAGTCCCGCAGCCACCAAACCGTACTCCTGCCAGTTGCTTTGTCCGATCTTGTTCAGATAGGGTTCGGCCCAGCGGGGCTGGTCGTTGTCGAGGATCGTATTATGGGCGTAGGTGAAGTTGCCGCGCACGGTCAGCTGCACCTTCCCGATCGTTTGATGGTATTCGAGCGAAGCATCGACACCGTGGTTCTTCATCTTGCCGGCATTGATCCACGGCGACGTCGAAAGGCCCGAGATGCGGGGAATGGAGGCTGCCTGAAGGAAAATACCCTCGCGGCGCTCGCGGAAATAGTCCGCCTGAATGCGGAGTTTGCCGAACAACGAGACTTCGGCTCCGACATTGAGTTTGTAGGCTTTCTCCCAGCCGACCGAATCGTTGGCCCAGTTGCCCAGGCGCAATCCGGTATAGGTCGTATTGCCGGTGCCGAACTGATAGGAGCCGCCGCTCGTGTTGATCGTCTCGTTGTAGATAAAGCGCCGGTCGCCGCCGATCTGGTCGTTACCCACGATACCGTAGGAGGCTTTGAACTTCACCAGGTCGAGCACGTCGCGCAGCGGAGCGAAGAATTTCTCCTCGGAAAGCACCCAACCGACGGCACCCGCCGGGAAGAAGCCGAAACGATGGCGGGGCGAGAAGTTTTCGGAGCCGTTGTAGCCGAAGTTACCCTCGATGAAATAGCGGTTGTCGTAGTTGTAGGTGATACGGCCGGCGATACCCTGATGGCGGTAGGGCAATGCCTTCTCGGAGTTGGTCTCGGACGAGTTGGTGATGTTCTTCTGCGATTGCTGATAGAGGAACAGGGCACCGACGGAGTGCCGGCCGAAGGTCCGGGCGTAGTTGAGCGCCGCCTCGAAATAGAACGAACGCGTACCGCTCGCAGACTCGCTGAACGACAGGTTCTCCTGACCGACGAACGTGGGAGGTCCGAAGATCAGATTATCGTCGTCATCGCGACCTATCGCCAAGTATTGCGTCGGCTGCTTCGTGCGGGCCAGATGCTGGTAATTCTGAGCGTCGAAGGCGACCTTGGCGCTGGCCGTCAATCCGGGGGTGATCCAGTCGCCAAAGTCCTGCTGGAGGTTGATCGTCGAGGAGGCCGTATTCCAGAACTTCTCGCGATATCCCCGCTGGGTCAATTCGACGTACGGATTGATGATGTTGCTGCCCGGACCGGCCAGCGTGCCGTCGGAATAGAAAAGCGGAAATGCGTTGGGTGACGTCGCAAGCGAGTATCTCCAGATATTGCCCGTATCGCCGCCCGGCTCGTTCTTGCGTTCGAACGAGGTGCCCAGGTTGATATTCAGTTTCGTGTGGGGAAACACCTGCACGTCGACATTGGACCGGAAATTATACCGCTGGTAATAGAGCGACGTATCGTAGTTCTTCATATTGTCGACGGCGAACAATCCGTTTTCGTTGTAGATCGATCCCGAAATATAATATTTGGCGATACTACCGCCGCCGCTGACGCTCAGATTGACCTTCTCGTTCCAGGAATGGTTTTTATAAAGCTGGCCGAGCCAGTCCACATTCGGGTAGAGGTCGGGATCGGAACCGTTCCGATAGCGTTCGATGGCCTCGTCGGAGAAGAATTTTCCGCCGTAGGCTTCGTTATACATCCGGGCGAACTGCACCGAATTCAGCATCTCGGGGACTTTCACCGGTGAGAGCATACCCGCCTCGAACGAAAGCGAGACTTTGGGTTTTCCGATCGAACCGTCGCGCGTGGTGATCATAACGACGCCGTTGGCGCCGCGAACACCGTAGATCGCCGTCGCCGAAGCATCCTTGAGGATGGACATCTCCTTGATATCCTCGACATTGACCAGGTCCATATCGCGTTCGACGCCGTCAACCAGGATGAGCGGTGTCTTCGCCGCTCCGAACGTATTGATACCGCGGATCCAGAACGTTGATCCCACACCCGGTTCGCCGGAACGCTGGATGGAAACGACACCGGCGAGCTGTCCGGCCAGGTTGTTCGATATCTTCGCCACCGGCGCCTTGATATCGGTCACCGAGACGGTGGCGATGGCTCCCACGACGCTGGCTTTCTTCTGGACGCCGTAGCCGACGACTACCACCTCGTCGACCGAAGTCGACGACGAAGTAAGTTTCACGGTCACCGCGGCACCCGGCGAGAAAACGACTTCGCGGGTTTCATACCCCAGGAACGACACGTTCAATACGGAGTAATTTCCCGAATAGGCGATCTCGAATCGGCCCGAAGAGTCGGTCACCGATCCGATCGTCGTATCCTTGAGCCATACCTGCGCACCGACGACCGGCTGCCCGGTCTCGGCATCCAGAACGACACCGGAAACCGTCTTGCGTCCGGATTGGGAGGCCGGAGACGATTGCGCTGGCTGCGCTTCGGCGGCAAGCGCCGAAAGACAAGCCAGCAGACAAGCTGCGACGTGAAGTCGCAGATGTCCGACGAGGCGTAAAAGTTGTTTCATAGGTCTTAGTTAATAGTTTAGATGGGGGACAATCCCCCGAAAAACGGATTTGCGATAAGGTGCGGAGCCGAGTCGTTACGATCGGACCCCGGACATTCATTTCAGGTGCTCGAAGGTGAATGCCTCCCAGGGAATGTCGGAATCGGATTTGCCGTGGTCGAGGATGTCGACGATGTGCATCAAGAGCGGGAAATCCCTCAAATCGACCAGACCGAGCTCGGCTTTGCGACGGATGGCATTGCCCATGATGCGGGTAATCACCAGGCTTTCGAGCGTAATGCCGGCAAGCGCCTCCGTGACCTGATCGTAGTTCAACCCTTTGCCCATCAATACGCCGCAACGTCGCGTACGCCCGCTGAAGATGGTTACATAAAGGTCGCCCAATCCGATGCACTCCGACTCGAACTCGCCACCCTGCATGAGCATCAGGGCATGCGTCTCCCGAACCGCTTGCGTGAACGTGCCCGCTTGCGAATTATAATGCTGGGGTTCCTCCTCGCCGTGCCAGCGGATATTCAGACCGACAGCCAGCGTTACGGCCATGGCATAGGCATTCTTGAGAGCCACGGCGCTTTCGAGTCCGATCACGTCGTTGGTCAGCGAAATATGATAATAAGGACGCTGCATAGCCTGCTTCATCATCCGCAGCGCTTCGTTGTCCTTGCCGCAGAACCCCACCTCGGTCGGGTCCATGAATACCAGTTCATAGGAGGTACAAGGGCCGCCGATCGCACAGATGTCACGCACGATACCGCGCTTGGCCAGTTCGCTCATCCAATAGCCCGGATAGGAGAGCAACGACCCGTCGTCCGTAGCACGAAGTCCCTTCGTAACGGACAGCACCGGGATTTTCGGATCGAGTCGCGTAAGAATTTCCTCCAAAAACCAGTCGACGCCGAACGAGGAAACGCCGCCGATCACGAAATCCGAACCCTCGACGACCTGCTCCCACTCCTTGAAATAATGGAAACTTACATTTTCGGGGAACGGACGGCAGAACTTTTCGTGTTTTCCGGTTTTCAGATAACCGTCGATGATTTCGTCGTCGAGACAAGTGCCGACGATGTGCACTTCATGGCCGTTTTCAGCCGCAGGAAATGCCAGAGCCGATCCCATCATACCGGCTCCGATGATTGTGATTTTGCGTTTTTCCATAATACCTGTTTTCGGTTTGCAAAAGCGTGCACGCGCCCGCTTATGATGCAAAAGTAGAATTTATTTCTTATTTTTCCAAACTAATCGTTATTTTTTAGGAAATTATATACGATTTCGCACTAAACCCGCCTTAAACCCCTATCACGTTGAGGGTTATACCTAAAGTCCCCACCGATAGGGGAATTTAGGAACGGGTCAGCCAACTCCGGGGACAAAAACTCTCGAAAGAACGATGAGCAGCTGTTTTCCTCGAAAACCCCGTTTCAGCGGGGCGGCCAAAGGCAGCGAGCATATGACCGTCCTAAGGAAGCGACAATCAAGAAACTGACAAGGTGTAAAGTTGTATATAGTTAGCATTTTTTATAAATTTGTACAAAAAATCGATCGATGACCAAACAGAGAAGCAAAACGCCAATCACCATCTTCGACGTCGCAGCGCTGGCCGGGGTGTCGCGAGGCACGGTCGACCGCGTGGTCTACAAGCGCGGGCGCGTGTCTCAGAAAACGATAGACAAGGTACAGAAAGCGATTTCGCAGCTCGGTTATACGGCCAATCCCAACGCATCGTCGCTCGCCCTGAAGCGGGAATATACGTTCGCATGCCTCATTCCGGAATTCCGGCCGGGCGAATATTGGGAAAAGATTTTCGACGGATTCCGAGACGGCGTGAAAGCGTTGTCGCACTACAATATCAAACTCGACTTCCATCTGTACGATCAAACCGACACCGAATCGTATCGCCGTTGCAGCGACGAGATTCTGCGGACCCGGCCGATGGGCGTCATTACCAACGCCGTTTTCAAAGAGGAGGTCGTCGCGTTCGCGCAACGGCTGGAAGAGGCCGGCATTCCCTACGCATTCGTGGACAACAAGATCGACGACCTCGACTATCTGTTGTACTACGGCGTGGACCCCTACAAAAGCGGGGCGCTCGGAGCCTTTTTGCTTACGACCCGTTGCGAGGTGCAGGATATCGCGCTGATCCGACTGATTCGCGACCGGAAACACAAGGCCGACCCGAATGCACCGCGCCGTCACGGTTTTCTCGACTACATCGAGGAGACATTTCCCCAGTGCCGCATCCATACGCTGTTCATCCATCCCGAACAACCCGACCAGGCATATGCGACCCTGGAGCGTTTTTTCCGGGAGCATCCCGAGGTGAAACATCTGGCAATGACCAATTCGCGTATCTTCCTGATCGACGACTACCTGCGCCGCAATCCCGATCCGGAGCGCATCGTCGTCGGATTCGACGATCTCGATCGCAACCTGGCCAGCCTGAGCAACGGACATATCGAATACCTGGTCACCAGGCATATTCCGTTACAATCGTTCCAGGCATTGACGGCCTTCGCGGAATGCGTCATCAAGGGGACCAAACCGCAGCGCCGCAACAATTACGTTCATATGGACATCCTGCATCGCCGCAATCTCGACAATTATTGAGGCCGGGGTCGTTGCGGCGATCGTCGAGGCATCGGAGAAGGGAACGGTACGGTCGGCATTTTGCGGCAGCATCCGAGATCGTCGAGGAATCGGCTCGCACGTATGCCGATACTGCTCAAACGAATGAAGGGCATCCGCTCGCCGAAGCGGATTGTTCATAGCCGATAGAGTTCCAGACTTCATGGCCAACAGAGCCCAGGACCCGAGACCGATAGAGTTCCAGACTTCTTGGCCGACAAAACTCCAGAATTCGTGACCGGCAAAGCCCCACCCTCTTGGCCGACAAAACTCCAGAATTCGTGACCGGCAAAACTCCAGAGTTCGAGGCTGACAAAACCCCAGAATTCGTGATCGGCAAAGCCCCACCCTCTTGGCTGACAAAACTCCAGAATTCGTGACCGGCAAAGCCCCACCCCTCTTGGCCGACAAAACTCCAGAATTCGTGACCGGCAAAGCCCCCACCCTTTTGGCCGACAAAACTCCAGAATTCGTGACCGGCAAAGCCCCACCCTCTTGACCGAAAACTCCGTATTTCGAGAAATTCCATTAAACACCCCGAACCCAAACAAAAAAGGCGTATAGGTCATTTCGGGTGCTAAAATCGTTGTAATACTGGTGTCTGTCAGTATGATATGACCATTCAAAACTTTTGAACACATATTTGATGCGAGCGCTTTCGCTCTATAGGTCAAAACGGGTGCTGAAAATGGCACCCGTTTTTGGTGGATTCATCTGTATTTTGTTATTTTGCATTGCGGCTTAAAGCGTAACGGAGCTCTGCTGGGGAGCACCTCCGCCAGGAATAAAGCCGTCCAATATGCATAATGCGATTCAGGAGATGGCCTTAGCGGTTGTCTCCTTTTTCATTATGCAATTTGGCATATGCCAAGAAAAACCCGTTCATCATCCGCTTGCGGTTTTCCTCAATCATTCCCGGATGATTCCGCAAGGCTTTCTTCATGTCGGTGAATGTGCCTTCGATCATATTGTTTGTGTTGGGCATACCTCTGACTTTCTCGTATGTAAACAAAAAAGGAAGGTAGGTCGATATGCTGACCATGGCAGATCTGAGCCGTTGATGGGTATATATCGTGCGTCCGGTAATCTCGTTGACCGTCTTTTCTTTCAGGAAGTCATGCCATTTCCTCTTCCATTTCTCAAATGCACTGACGAATGCACTTTCATTCATGTCTTTTAGACGGTATGCAAGATCCAATAACTCCTTTCCTGCCTCAAGTTGCGGATTCTTGGTCAGTTTTCTTCTTATTATCGCCACCATGTGGAACTGGCACATCTGTATTCTGTATTCCGAAAGGACGGTAAACAGCTTTTGAAAACCATCAATGACAATCCCCTGAATGGCATACCCGCATCCTACTATATGTTTCACAGCGTCCTCGTAATCACTGATGTGCTCGTGGGCGATATGCTTCATGTAAAGAAGTCTGCCGCTTCCGCTTTCCAGAGCCAGCAGCACTCCTGTATTGCGCCCAAAATACGTGGCGTCGAGATGTATCACACCGCTTCCTTTGATCCTAGGCTGTTCCCAGCTGAACGAAATGGAGGCAAGCCGACGTGTCACGGTCGAAGCACTGAGACCTGTAGTTTCACTGATCTGGGCTATTGTCTGCTTGCCGTGCAGGTACATCTCCCAGATGTCTTCTTTTGTAAAATCACGCCCGCCGCTGAAGCGGCGTCCACAAACCATGCACTTGTATCGTTGGACGCTTTTGCGTTTTCCGTCCTTCTTTACAATGGGGGAATTGCATGTCGGGCATTTTTTTGTTCATAATGCAATTTCTATATTTTCAAATGCCAAAATATACTGAAAATCAAATAGAATGCCACGCTATCGGCACCCGTTTTGACCTATAGCGTGGCGTTTTCCTGTTTTTGAGGCGTTTCAGCACCCGTTTTGACTAATAAGTCTATTTTAATCGTGCCGAAAGCGATCGTTATGGCTGGTTCATTAGCGACTCCAGTGTTCGAGCTAACTTGGACTGGCCACGCTTCCTTGACATTGAGATTCCGTTACCATCTCCTGCCGAACAGCAGAAAGTTGTGAAAGCGTGGAAAGCATTCCGGGAAATCAAAGAACAAAACGAGGCTAAGGCAGCCCCACTTATGCAGGTGTGTCAAAGTTATATCCAAGAATTGAAGCACACATATCCATTGCAGGAAATCGGACCGTACATTGAAGAATGTAATGAACGTAATTTAGAAGGTAAATTTGCAGAACAAGATGTTCGTGGAATAGCGACATCAAAAGGTTTAATTGAAACAAAAGCGAATTTGGATGGAGTCTCGTTAAATTCGTATAAATTGGTAAAGCCTAAAGAAATCGCTTTTGTACCTGACACCTCTCGTCGTGGAGATAAAATGAGTTTAGGATTAAACGATTCAGATAAAACTTATATTGTGAGAGAGTAAATTAAACTGTGTCAAACGAAAAAATGTTTAATTTTAAGACATAGTTTGATTTTATGATTAAGAAAGAATTTGATTTCGATCAATTCAGGGCCGATGCTCTGAAAGCGATGTACGCAGGTAAACCACTCACAGGCAAGGATGGTGTTCTTGCACCGTTGATTGAGAATCTGTTGAATGCAGCTCTTGAAGGCGAAATGGATAGTCACCTAAGCACCTCGGAGCGCGAATCAGGGAATCGGCGCAACGGTCATATGTGCAAACAGGTTCAGAGCAGCGTGGGCGAGCTTACAATCCAAACCCCCCGCGACCGCGAGAGCAGCTTCGATCCTCAGATCGTGCAGAAGCGCGAGCGTATTCTTGCCGACTCTTTAGCCGATCGTATTATCGGGATGTACGCCATAGGCAACACGACGCGCGACATTAGCGATGCTTTGTACGAGCAATTCGGCAACCGTATCTCAGCGGAAACGATCAGCGCCGTTACCGACCGCGTTCTGCCCGAAGTACAGAGCTGGAAGAACCGCACGCTGGATGCTGTCTATCCGATCGTATGGCTGGATGCCCTTCATTACAAGGTGATGGACGACAAGCAGCGTCCCGTCAGTCGAGCCGTATATAACGTGCTTGCTTTGGACAAGAATGGTCACAAGGATCTGCTTGGCATGTACGTATCCCAAAGCGAAGGAGCCAACTTCTGGCTCTCGGTACTTACCGACTTGCAAAGCCGGGGAGTCCACGACATCCTGATCGCGTGTGTAGACGGGCTTAAAGGCTTCCCCGATGCCATCGAAAGCGTTTTTCCGAAAACCACCGTGCAACTGTGCGTTATTCATCAAATCCGCAACTCGATGAAATATATCGCACACAAACACTATAAGGAATTTATGCACGATTTGAAAACCGTTTATCAGGCTGTCAATCGGGATGCTGCGGAAACTGCACTGCTTGAATTAGATAACAAGTGGGGCGAACATTATCCGATCGTCATCAAGAGCTGGACGGATAACTGGCCCGGATTGAGTGCCTATTTCGATTTTACGCCCCAGATTCGACGGATGATTTACACGACGAATACCGTCGAGGGATACCACCGTCAAATCCGTAAAGTCACTAAAAATAAAGGCATTTTCCCAAATGATACGGCCCTCGAAAAACTTGTCTATCTGGCCTATACCCGAATCCGTCGTAAATGGACGATGCCTGTGGCAAACTGGGGGCAAACCGCTCAGCAACTCGCTATTCGATTCAATGACAGATTTTCCATCATGTAGTATGGCAAAGAACCCAAAAATAGAATTACCTTTACGGAACGATTTCGGGATTCTTTGTGATCCCAAAATCGTCCCGAATACAAACCTTGACACAGTTTGTTTTACGCTCCCGATAATCTATGAATTATCGGGACTTATATTTATCGTTTAAAGCCTTTGGATTGTCGTGGCTCTTGAGAGAAAAAGTGCCGTGCTTTCTCGAACTTCTCTCTGCACCACTCCTTAACTGGTATTTTGCTGATGGTTAGTTGCAATTTTCGTTTGTCGGTCAGGTCGGGAGTTATTTGCGCCGTTACTCGTTCGACCGTGAATTTGCAGTTGTGCTCTTCGGAGTATAGTTTGCCGCTATATTCAAGCGGTTTACCTTTAATAAGCATCGCGGTCTGTTCATCGTCGAAACCGACCGTTCGGCAAACACTCTCCATTCGGATCATCTCACGGAAATAAGGGAACCATTTGACGGCTTTCGAGAGAACTGCTTTCAGTAGCGACACTTCTTTTTCGTGCAACTTCGTTAAGTTGGTCGTCTCGGCTGCGTGCCTCGCCTGCATAATCGTCAGTTCTCGGTTGTGTTCTGCCTGCATGGTCTGAATTTTCTTTTGCAGAATCTCTATCGTTTCATCGCGTGCGGCGACCTCTTGTCGCAGAACTCCGATTTCCAGCTCCTGTCGCTTGACTTTCGACGTTCCGATCATCGAACCGATACCGTCGAGGATAGTCGTACCGATCTCGGCAGCAGAGTTTTTCAATCGCTCTGTTTTCAGCTCGCTTTTTATCGCGTTCAGTTCGGCCGCGGTTCGATGTAGTTCTGCGCGTGCCGTCTGTTCCTGCTTCGTAGCATGTTCGACGGCTTTGCGCTTCTCCTCCTCGATGCAGAGCAGTTCGCCGATATTGTCCTGCAAATTCTGCTGTCGGGCAATGGCGTTGCGATAAAATTCCTGCGTCGTAACGTGTCGGGCTTTCGAGCCGTCGATACCTCTTTGCAAGCCGTATTTGGACATCGCTTCGGCATAAGTGTCTTGGTATTCTTTCAGCTTGACACGCGACATTACGTCATCGGCACACAATCGAGGTCGGGATGCCGATTTCGTGCGGTATTTTCGCTTGCTGGGGTCGTCGGTTTGCTTCTCACGAGTTTTGCGGCGTTCTCCCGTTACGATGGGGACGACTGCTGCGTGGATATGCGGCGTTGCTTCGTCCATGTGCAATACAGCCGAAACGACGTTTTCGGTTCCGAAAGTTTTTCGTAGCCATGCAAGGTTATCGGCACACCACGCTTTCAAGCGCCCCTCTTGGGCAATGCGTTTCATATCCTCCTGCGTGCCGGTCAGCATGACACGAATTACCCGCACTTGATTCGTTCCGATTTTGCGGGTCAATCCGACATGTTCGAGCCGATGGTTGATTGCTTCCGTCCGGTCGGCCACACCCTCCGGAAACTCGACGAGTTCTTCGTTCAGGTAAGTCAGTTCAGGTATGGCATTGGGCGGCATCTTAGTACGTGCGATATGGGCGGTCATCGGCACTTCATTGTCCGGCGACTTATCCAAATGCAATACGACATATCCCATGATTCGGTAATAATTTTTGCGGTTGATGATTTCGGTTGTCGGGTTTTCGACCGCATGTGTGGTCGGCGACCGGAACGGTCGCAAGGGGTTTCCAAAGGGTCGCCCTTTGGCCTATTGGGGCTTTTTCAGCGTCGGCGTGCCGATGCGTTGAGAAAGATTGCGCAAGAGCGAGGGCAATCAAACTATGTTTGAATTGCCAAGCCGCAGCCAATCTTCTGGAAAAAGCCCTAATAGGCTATGGCTTTTCTGTGGAAGAAAAGCCGCGGACGCGGAGCGGCCGAATGGTGGGCGACGTTACAACTTGCGACCGCGCGACTGCTTGTGTCCTTTCACGGGACGATGGCTGCGCAGGTAGTCGTTCAAATCGTTGTGCGGCCGATAGTGGACGGATTGGTCGGAGATATTGCGGCAGGCGGCTTTCAATTCAGAGGTCGCCTTTCGCCCCGCCTCGTCATTGTCGAGGTAGGTATAGACCCGTTCGTGCGACGCGATGAACGGAACGGCTTTGGCAAGGTTCGTTACCGAGTTCAGCACGACGATATTGTGCGGCGGGTTCGGGTTGCGCTTGAGCGTCAGAAACGAAAGGTAGTCCATAAATCCCTCGAAAACGAGGCACGTCGGATAATCGCCGCGTCGGGTCGTCGGGGCTTTCGAGGTGCAGCCCTTGAAATAGCGGTTGCGCAGCTCCCACCCTCCGGCATCGTTTCGGAATCCAACTGCGAAATAGGATTTGTCCGCTACGCGATAATGCACCTCCGAACAATGCATACGAGCTGTATCAAGGTCGATGCCCCGCTCCATGAGGTAGTCAAGCAAAGCAGGGTTTTCCAGCGGCCGCACCCTCTCGACTACAATTGAGGGTGGACGTTGCGGGGCTGTATTTTTTCCTATAAAAGAAGAAATAGGGCCCCCATCTATCCATTGCTCCAGCCGCCGCATGGCCTCTCCGGCATCGCACCGCTCCATGTGCATCACGAGGTCGATCAGCGTGCCGCCCTCGCCTGCACCATAGTCGATCCACAGATTCTTGTCATAGTCCACTTTCATGCTCGGCATATGATCTTCGCGCAGCGGCGAATGATACAAGCCACAATAACTTCTATCCTTGGCCGGACGGATGCCCCGTGAGGCAAGGTATTCCCGTATTGGGAACTTATTGATTGCTTTTGCGTCCATAAGCTGTTTTTCTTTCACTCGGTTTATTGGTACGATTCGGGGTTTAATCCGCCGTACCGGTTTAGAATGGTTTAATAATATATACCCTCGTTCCGGACTAAACCGCCCGCAAAGGTCAATAGTGGAAATCGGGATTGTAACGGTAGAACTTATCCTCCTTGACGATCATCCGCTTGTTCTCCAAAAAGACTTTGAGCTGCTTGGCCTTGTTGATGCCGAACGAATGGCCGATGGCGGCATAGCTGCTCTGCAACCGTCCGATAAGCGACGAATAGGAAACACGGTCGGCTTTGGAGAACAACAATTCCAACGCCTCGCGGTGCTTGGCCTCGCAGACCTCGGCATAGTCGAAACTTTTGGCAGCGGTAGTCTGCCGAAGTTGGTAGTCCTCGACCTGCTCGGGCAAGGCATCGGCGTTGATGCGAAAGGCGAACGGCTCGAAATCCCGGTCGCGGATGTGCATCGCCGCAACGGAACTTATATCGCGGTCGAAGTCGTCTTTGGTAATTTGCAGCACGGTTTCGGCCTTGTTGTTCAACTCCGTGCCCAAATGCCCGCGCGTGTTGTCGTCGCCCTTGTTCAGATGCAGCACCGTATGGATGTGGATGCGCCGCTCGTCCGTCCACTGCATCAACTTCGTGATGAGGTCGGTCGCCTCGCCGGGGCTGTTGATGTCGTGCGCCAGATCGCGGATGCCGTCGATAACGACCAGTCCGAGGTCGTCGAGGTCGTAGATTGCCTCCTCGATCTTCCGCAACCGCTCTTTGGTGGCATAACCGCGCAGGCACAAGAACTCCAACAATGGCGGATGCACATCGGTCGGCAATCCCGCCAGCCGCAGAATCCGGCACAACACCCGCTTGCAATGGAAGCGGCTCTGCTCCGTATCGACGTAGAGGATGCGCCGCCTCTCCGGCGGCAAAGAGGCCGAATAGTTCAACACCGTGCCGCCGGTCATGGCTGCCGCCACGATTGCGCAGACATTGAACGTCTTCTTGCTCTTCGCCTTGCCGGTAGAAGCGCTGAAATTCCCCAAAGTCCCGATAACCGAATCATCCACTCGCAGAATCACGGGCGGAGCCGCGAACTCATCCGTAACGAACAGACGGGCCGAACACCACGAAGAAACCGGAACCGAAGCGGAATCACGTTGCGCATTCATCGCTACTTCTTCTTCGAGGAGCGGCCGAGCAGGTATTGCTGTGCCTCGGCTTCAATCTGTGCCTGCGTCTTGACGGGATTGCGACGCAACCATGCCTCCAATTCCGCCCGCTCGAAATAGAGCATCTTGCCCTGCGGCTTGTAGTGCGGAATCAGATTGCCCGACGTCAGTTTGTAGAGGTAGCTTTTCGAGAGGTTCAAAAAACGGCTGGCCTCCTCGAAGCTCAACACGTTTTTGGTGTGAAACACCTGCTTTTCGAGTTCTGCAACTCGCATCTCAATACTTTTCTCCATAATTAGATGGATTTTAAATAAAACAAATGGAGTGCATGCCCTCCGTGACTTGTAACCGTTACGGGGGCAAATATATTGAGTATAAGCTTGATAGCAGATTGACCTATCTTTGAGGTCTCAACCCGTTCTCAAAGTCTTTTCACTTGCATGAGGTACTTTTCAAGGGTTGCGTATTTTCCCTCTACGCCGACGTCGCGGATGTAGTTGGTCGCCGTAGATAAGTCGCTTTGATTGATGTATTTATCGCGTGATGTATCTTTCGAGAGGAAGAGTTTGTGATTGGCGATGACGGATTGCCAGTTGGGGGTTATCAGCCCGCGGCTGCTCAATCCCGAGAAAAAGAACGCGACGAGGCGGTTATTGTTTGACCGCACGATCGCTTGGGGCTTGCAAGCGAAAATAGCTTTCAGCTCATCCGCCGACAATGATACGTTGAACATCTTAACGTCGTTGACGGCCGCAGCAAGGTAGGCGATCTGCTCGTCGGTAAGTATCGAATCGAACGGATTCTCCGTTTCTGCAATAGGCGGTACGGCAATAGCTGACTTCGGCGCAGATTCAGACAAGGATATTTCCCTTTGCCGCAAGTAAGCTGCATAACGCTCTCGGACGACAATGTTTACGACAGCAGAAAAATAAGGAAGTTCGGCATCATAGGCCGTGTTATCCCGCTCGTATTGGGAGTAGTCGAACGAGGATACGGAGAATGCAAGGTACTTTTTCTTTTCATCGGCATGCAGCGCCTCGAAGAATCCGCCCTCCCAAAGAAATGCAGGTTCGGAGTAACAGAACCGGAGGTCGGACAATACTGAGTGGTGCAAATACAACTCGGCCAGCTCGTCGGCAATCCGGTTATATTCCAGCCTTTCCTGCTCTTGTCGCTGGTCGGGGTCAAGTCGTGCGGTTTTCGTCGCAATACACTCCTCCAATACCCGGCAAGCGTGTTTGATGCAACGATCGAATATCTTTTGCAGCTCGTCGAACTGCGGTTTCAACTCCATACCTTCCATAATCCGTCTTGTTTCATACGAAGATACGAAAAACTGTTGAAAAAGAAAAACGTGCGAATCATCGTCCGCACGTTTAGCCTCTGTTTCAGTCGGTCAGATTCGGAATCAACCCGATGGCTTCCTCTTTCTTCTTGTCCACGATTTTGGCGTAAATCTGCGTCGTAGCGATATTCTTGTGGCCGAGCAACTTGCTGACGGTATATAAATCGGCGCCCAAAGTCAGCATCATCGTGGCATGGGTATGACGGCTCACGTGAAACGAGATGTGTTTGGTTATTCCGGCGACTTTCGCCCAATGTTGCAACGTGTCGTTCACCGTCCCCTCGTGCGTCAGCGGAAAGATAAAATCACTGCCGTTCGCCTCGCCGCGCTCCGGCAGCCATTTCAACGCTTCGTCTGAAATCGGCAGATAAAGCGGTTCTTTGGTCTTCTGCATCGTAATTTCGATACGGACACGCCCACTGCTCCGTTGCAGGTCGCACCACCTCAATTTGCGAATGTCGCTGACGCGCAGCCCGCACAGGCAACTGAAAAGAAAAGCCCGCTTGACGATCTCGTGCCGACATTCGGTATTTATCAGCGTCTTCAACTCGTCGAGTGTCAGATACTCGCGGCGGCTCGGTTCCTGCCGCACTTTACTTGCGAAATCGAACTCTTTGGTCGGATTGACGGTGATGATCCCCTCTTTGTAAGCACGGTTGATTGCCGTTCTCAAAGTACCGTAATAAGACACGACCGAATTGTTGCTCAACCGCCCTCCGGTTTTCAATACGCCGTATTTGCTGGCTTTCGGCATCTGCCGCAGGTAATCGGTAAACTCCGAGAGAAACTCCTTATCGACGTCCCGAAAAGCGATATAGTCGCCGCGAAACAATCTTAACGCTCGGACGGTATTGAGCACCGTTCGTGCATAGTTCCGGCTTCCCTGCTCGGCGGACTGCTTCCCGATATTTTCCAGATAGTCGAGCAGGTTCACTCGGGACTTGTTCGTGTTCTGGAATCCGTGCGCGTCGTTCTGCACCTCGACGATCCGCCTGCTCTGAATCGCTTTGGCAAGGGCGAGCGTCGCTTCGTTCTTCGCCTTGTCCTCTCGCGTCCGCTCGGGAATAAGGTATAGCTTCAGAAACTCGTATTTCCGTTTGCCACCGACATAGTTCTCCTTGCGGATTACATCGCCCGTATAGTACTCCAAATAGATGGATTGATTCCCGTTGGATAACTGCTTGAACCGGATTCGCACCGGCTCCTTCAATTTGACCGTCTGTTTCTGCTTCGCCATACTCTTCCCGTTTGTTGCTCCAACGGCAAATATAGCGAATTTGTTTTGTTACCGCGGTATTTTCGAGTAACAAAATAGTAACAAATATCGGGCAATTATGGGCTTTGTCGGGAAAATCGCAAAAGCAACAGAAAATCCCGCAATCAAATATAAATAATTATACTTTAATGATTTATATTTGATTTTTCGTCGTTTCTCTATCCTTTTTGTAGATTTGATAACTGTTCACGAAATTCTGCCACACGATATAAGCCGTCGGGGCGATCGAGGAGATGGGGTCGAGGAACGACTGCGCCATCCATACGGCCAGCACCGTGTTCTTCTGGCCGAGCGACTGCCCGCCCGCCGGCGCGTCCCCGTAACGGCGGCCGAGCATGCGGCCCACCTTGAACTGCACCAGACAGATCGCCAGTGCGGCGAACGCCAGCCACAGCTCGACCGAGAGCGACGCATCGTGCAGGTCGATGATGAATGCCGTCGTGCGGCCGATAATCACGACCAGCGACGCCAGCCACATGTAGAACGAAATCTGACTGTGGTCGCCGATCCATTTCGCGGTCTTCGGCAGCAGAAAACGGCAGAACTGCGCCGCTGCGAAAGGCATGATCAGCAGCGGCGCGATGCGGGCCAGTATCTGCGTGAAAGAGCAGGCCCCGGTTCCGGCCAGCGAAAGCACGACGGGCGCGATCAACGCGATCGCCATATTGCACAGCAGGCTGTAGGTCGCCATCGTCGGAACGTTGGCCCCCAGCATGCCCGCAATCACCACCGCGGCCATCGCCACGGGAGCCAGCACGCAGATCATCGCCCCCTGCGCCACGATCGCATCGAGCGGCAGCAACGCGAAATAAAGCGCCGCGCTCACCACGACCTGAAACAGCAACAGCCACACGTGCAGCATCGACGGCTTCATCTGGCTGGGTTTCACCCGGCAAAAGGTGACGAAGAGCATCAGAAAGATCAGCGAGGGCGTAATCATCTGGTGCGTCCACGCTTCGAGCGCCGTCACCGGACGGCACAGCAAGGCGCCCGCCACCATGGCCGAGGGCATGGCGACCGTCTTGACATTGCGGTGCAGATATTCCAATACGTGCATTTATTTCATCCTTTTTACCGGAACCGTCACACGGGTTCCGTCCTTGCGTTCGACCGTCATCTGGGGTTTGTCGCCGCGGATTTCACCCCGGATTACGGCGCAGGGATCGACCCGCGACACATCCACCGTTCCGAGAAATACGATCCGGTCGCCCGGAGCCACCCTATCCGCAAGCGTCTCGTCCCAGACCTGCCCCACGACCAGCCGTCCTCCGTCCAGCGCGACGGTGACGCCGCTTACCGACACATCGGGCGGTCCGGGCGGTTCGGCATGCGGCAGCAGCCAGAAACGGCGGCCGGGATAGTCGATCACGACCGTTCCCCAGCGGAAAACTCCGCATCCGAGCTTGCTGTGTCCGCCGTGGGTCACTTCGAGGGGCATCCCGGCAAGCGTATTTCCGGCCAGTCCGAATTCGGGAATCACACCCCGCACGGCTTCACCGACGACCGACCGGTTGGTCCACCCCAGATTGCCGGAGTGTCCCTCCGTGCGGCGCACCTCCCGCAAAATCCCCTTTTCGATCATCGCCCGGCACTCGTCGTAACGGCAGTCGAACAAGGCCCCGGAGCCGGTATCGAATTTCATGTAGGTTTTCATCCGGGACTTGCCGCAGCCCACACGGGCGGCGATTACAGGAGCGTTTCCCGCAAAGTGAATCCGCGCACCGCCCCGGCAGCGGAACCCGCCGAGCTGGCGCAGGTCGCCCGCCAGCGTGATCGTCGAGTCGGCATTGGGCATCCGCACGACGAAGCCGCGCAGCAGATCGCTGCCCGCAATGCCGTCGAAGCCCAGACAGCGGAAGATATAGGAGCTGTCGGGCAGCACGATCACCTGCCGGTCGGAGTAGGTTGCCTCGCCCATCCGGAGATACGGCACCCGGACATAGGTGATCGCATGACGATGACCTTCGAAATCGCCCGACGTCCCACGGCCAGACGCCGCGAGTCCCAGTTCGCGGCTGAGCCGTTCGCTGATGCAGGTCTTCGAAGCCCCCGTGTCGAAGGCAAAGCGGCGCGGTCCCGCAGCGGTCTCGACCGTCACGACATACTTGCCCCGTTCGAGCGTGTAAGGCAGGTCGAAGCGCACGGCGGGTTTGCGGGCGCAGACCGTCTGTGCCGCGGCAAGCCAGCAAACAACCAGCAGCAACCGTCTCATCCGCCGCCCTACGCCAACAACTCCTTGACCTTGGCCGAAATATCCTTGCCGTCGGCACGGCCTGCGAGCCTCTTCGAAGCGACGCCCATCACCTTGCCCATCTCCTTCATCGACGTCGCGCCGACCTCGGCGATCACGGCCTTGACCTCGGCGGCAAGCTCCTCGGCAGTGAGCTGCTTGGGCAGGAATTCCTGAAATACGGCCACCTGCGCCAGCTCTTCGGCGGCCAAGTCCGGGCGGTTCTGCTCGGTGAAGATCGCCGCGGAGTCGGTCCCCTGCTTGGCCAGCTTGGAGATGATCTTCAGCACGTCGGCGTCGGGCAGTTCGGTGATTTCCGGTCCCGCCGTCTTGGCTTCGATGATGTATTTCTTGGCATTGCGCAGTGCGCCCAGACGCACGGTATCCTTGGCCTTCATGGCCTCCATGATCCCTTTCGAAATCTGTTGTTCGAGTGACATAAAATTACTATTTTTAAATAAATACACAAATCATCTATCCTTTTGCTTCAGCAGGAAGTCCAGCACGTCGCGCATCAGCCGGTCGCGCTGCACGTCGCTCTCGATGGACTCGAACGGAAATCCCATGACGAACGTTCCGCCCGCTTCGCTGGCCACGCCCGCCGTGCGGCCGTTTTCGACGTAACGCATCACCGAGAAGGCCCCCGCCCCGGCGGGCCGCAGGGCGTCGGGCGACTCGACCCGGTAGCGGTCCGGACGGTATTCATTGACATAACGGTACTCGTCGCGCGAAAATCCGGGATGCGAAGTCACAACCCGCACCCGTCCGCGCTGCGCCGCCCGGCCGCCGTCGTAGGTGTAGTGCAGCACCTCCTCGGCGAACCTGCGGTCGTCGTCCGAGGCCTCGCCGCCCGTCCAGAGGTCGGTCGCCACATAGCTTCCCGACACGAAGAGCGCACCGCCGCCGGCCATATACCGGCGCAGAACGGCCTGCAACTCCGGGGAGAAGGTTTTGAAGGCATAGCCCGTCACCCCGCGTCCGATGGTCGTCGAACGCTGTTCGCCCAGAATGAGATCGACGGCGGAATAACCGTCGGGCGACACCTCGCCGCGCTCGACGGCGCGCACCGACGCCGAGCAGAACGAATATCCGGCCCCTGCGACCGAACGTCCGTGCAGGGCGGGATAGTCGAACGTGTTGCCGCCGATCACCTCCGTTTCGTAATCGCAGGCGCAGGCACCCAAAGCGATGCTGTCTACCTCGCATTTGGCCATCTGCATGTCGAATACGTGCTGCGCGCCGATGAACGAAATATCCTGCCGGTCGGGCACGCCGCCGTCGATGTCGGTATAGAACCCCGCCAGCGAATCGGCGCGCACGCTCAGCGGCGCGCTGACGCGGTCGAAGCCGTTGACGATCAGCACCGTCCCCTTCTCGTCGGGCATGCGGCATGCGGCGACGGTCTCGCACGGAAAACTCTCGCCGCCCTCATTCACGGCCGTCACCTTGTAGCTGTAGATGCGCCCCGGCTCCTGCGCGGTCAGCAGGCAGGGTTTATCGACGTAACGGCCGTTGTCGAAGCCGCCGTCGTCGATGCGCGTATAGACCACATACCCCGTCGGAGCCGCGGTCGTTTCGAGCGAATCCATCACGGGCGACCAAGTGACCGCCGCCTTGCCACCTTCGGCGAACTGCACGGCGAGCGACTCCACGGGCAGCGGCTGCACTACGTAAGGTAATCCGTATTGCGAGCTGATATAGCGCAGGATACCCTTATAGACGGCACGGCTCACGAGGAACTTGAAACGCGGATCGCTGCCGTAGCGCATGTCGGCGAAATTCTGGTGTGACAGCAGTTCGAGCAGCATGGTCGGCACCCCCGGCACGCGCGCTTCGTAATAGGCGCGGTTCCAAAGCCCGCGGCGGCTCCATGCCGGTTCGTACGTGCTGCGGATATCTTCGACGATCTGGGTCATGACGATATCCGTGAGGTCGCGCGAACGGTAGCGGTCGGCGCCCCCTTCGAACTTGCCCTTGTTCTCGCGCGTATAGAAGATGCCCAGCGTGCCGATGATGTCGTCATTGAGCCGCACGCCCACATCGGAGTGGAACGCCAGCGCCATATCGACCGGAATGCGCAGCCCGGCGCTGTCGGGCATCCGCTCCGAACCGCCCGTCAGGGCATTGACCCAATGGGCGCGCGACATGTAGTCGTCCTTGTAATCGTCCCGGTTCTCCTTCGGGGAGTAGACCTTTTCGTCGAATCCGGCCCACTGGAGCCAGTAGCGGGCGCCCTCGCAGAAACGGGGATAACCGCTCGTCTCCAAATGGCACACCATGCCGGGCCGGCGCAGCGAATCGCACACCGTGCGGGCTATGTTGCCGTAACCGCCGCCGATCTTCACGGCGTCGGCCGAGACGATGCGGCCCGCCTGACGCGAGCGGTTGGTAAGCGTCACGACCTCCTGCGAACCGGCGTCGAGCAGAAAGCGGCCGAGGTAGATCCACGTTCCGCCGCCCATGGTCTGATTTACGGCGAAGCTGCTGTCCCCTCCGAGGTGATGCACCGTATACTGCGCGTCGTCAGCGTTTTGCGGAGTCGAATCGTAGCTCACGTAAACGGCGTATTCGCCCCGTTCGGGAATGTCGGCCGTCCACACGGCGCGGCTCTCCGCCCCGCCGGTCACCGATCTCACGCGGCGCGTCGTGCCGTCCCGGAAGGGATTCTGTCCCGTCGTGTAGACCTGCTGCACATGCGCGAAGCCCATGCCGCCCGGCTGCCATTTCTCAGGCCCCTCCTCCTCGCGGTACTGCCCGGCGGCATCGTTGTCCGCCAGTATCTCGTACTTCTGCACGTCGCGTTCGCGGGGCAGCATCACGCAGGCCCCGGCATTTTCGAGCATCGGAACCAGATACGGCAGCACGTAGCTCTGGGTATAGAGGTCCTCGCAGGTCTGCCACAACTGCGAACGCTGCCATTTCCAGCGGTTCTGGGGCTGGTCGAAATAGCGGCCGTGACTCTGCCACAAGGCGATATGCCGCCCGGCGAGTCCCTGCGACGGCACCACGGGCGCCGAAGAACGGGTCACCAGCGGCCGCTCGGAGCGGTTGGTAAAGGGTACGATCTTCTTCTTGCGCAAAAGTTTCCGGTATTCCGCCCCGGTTCGGCAGGCCATCGGAATCAGCTCGCCGACCTCCCGCTTGTCGGAGTAAAGTTCGATGGCCGCCTTGCGGAACTCCGGCGGCAGGAGCAGGCGCACCGAGTCGCGCATGGCGCGCAGGTTCTCTTCGCGGAACGGATAGTACGAAAGGCCGACCGAGGTGTAGATCCGCACCCGCTTGCGCGAGGCGTCCACCCCCTCGATGCGGACATAGCCGCCCGACACTTCGCGGGCGACGATGCGCGTCAGCGTGCGTCCGATTTCGCGGCGCGCAGGGCCGTCGATTCCGGCGGCCGAGACCTCCTGCCCGCACAGACCGAGCAGCAGGAGAATATACAACAGTCTATTTTTCATGTCGTTTGACCAGTAAAAGCATGCCGGCCATCGTAAATGCGGCATTGTAAATCAACAGTTCGAAACCGATCCGGTAACCCCACGCCTCATACGCCCAGTATTGCAGCAGGGCGCTCAGCAGCGGAGCGGCGAGCGCCACGAGGGGCATCCAGCCGTCGCGCACCCTGAGACGCGTGAAGATACCGAAAGCGAACATACCCAAAATCGGGCCGTAGGTGTAGCTGGCGACCTTGTAGACCAGATTGATGACGCTGTCGTCGGCAAGGTATTCGAAGGCGAGGATCACCAGCGCCATGCCGAGGGCCATCGCTACATGGACGATGCGCCGCAGGCGGGTCAGACGTTGCTCGCCGTAACGTTTCGTGCCATCGAGAATATCGACCGTAAACGAAGTCGTGAGGGCCGTAAGGGCCGATCCTGCGGCTGAATAGGTGCTTGAGATAAGTCCTATAACGAACAGTATGCCAACGAACACCGGCAGCCCGCCGTTGACCGCGACCTGCGAAAAGACCTGATCGCCCTTTTCGGGCATCGCCAGTCCGCTGCGGTCCATATAGATGTAGAGCAGCACGCCCAGCACGAGGAACAGGAAGATCACGAAAATCTGGCTGACGGCCGTGAGGACGATATTTTTCTGCGAGTCGCGCGGCGTGGCGCAGCTCAGGTTGCGCTGCATCATGTCCTGATCGAGTCCCGTCATGGCGATCAGTAGCACGATGCCCGCCGCAAACATCTTCCAGAAATAGCGGTCCGAAGCCGGGTCGTCGAAGAAAAACATCTTCGAATAGGGCGACGCGGCGACCTCGCGGGTCATTTCGGGCAGGGACATGCCCAGCGCCTGCATGATGAAGACGATCGACAGCACGAGACTTCCCACCAGACACACCGTCTTGAGCGTATCGGTCCAGATCAGCGACTTGACGCCGCCCTGCTGGGTGTAGAGCCATACGAAGAGCATCGTGACCGCCGCATTGAGCCAGAACGGAAGTCCGTAATGGCTGAAGACCAGCAACTGCATCACGGCGCAGACCACATAGATGCGAAGGGCCGCCCCCAGCATCTTCGAGACGAAGAAAAACCACGCCCCGGTACGGTGCGACCGCACGCCGAAGCGGTCGTCGAGGTATTCGTAGAGCGACACCACCTTCAGGCGGTAGAACGTGGGAATCAGCACGAAAGCGACGATCAGCTGTCCGACCGTGAAGCCCGCGACCATCTGCATGTAGGAAAAGCCGTCTACGGCGACCGAGCCGGGAACGGAGATGAACGTCACGCCCGACATGGCGGCGCCGATCATGGCGAAGGCGGCCATGTACCACGGCGTGCGGCGGTTGCCGGAGAAAAACCCGGCGTTGTCGGCGCGGCGGCCGGAGACCCATGCTACGGCGAAGAGGACGGCTATGTAGCCCAGAACGGTAGCGATAACGGCGGCGGATGTCATAAGCGTAAGTTCAGATTCGAATTACAAATATACGAAAAGAGTCCCGAAAAAGCGGGCAAAAAAAGCAGAATAATGCGGGGACGGGCGGGATGAAGCATCCGGAACGGCGAAGGGTTCGGAGATTTTTTTCGAGGGGGGGGGCCGGTATCGGGAGACAGTCCCGGCGGGAATCACTTTTTCAGTATCCGTTCCAAGGCAGCGGCGTCCAGCAGATTCACCGTTTCGAATTTTCCCTTGTAGAAGACGCCCCAGTTATTGAATACGCAGGGCAGCTCCTTGGCCTTGCGGAGCGTATCCACCTCGATGAAATCCGCCGGGACACCGTGCGCTTCGCAGTGTTGTCTTATCATTTCCAGATTGCCGGGGATAAAGGGGCACTGCATATCGTAATAGACGGTCAGCGTCTGACTTTCGATAGTCATTTTTTTCGCATTTTCCGCGAATTTCGGGGTCGTTCCGTCGAAGGAGAGCGCCAGCAGCTCGTAGCCGTTGTCGGTCGTATCGACGACCTCGAAGCCGAACTTCCGGGCAAAAGACTGGTCCGAAAGCCACGCTTTCTGCTTTTCCGCACCGAGCATGCAGACGCCCGATTTTCCATGCGTCCGCGCATCGGCCAGACAATGTTCCATCAACGCCTTTGCATAGCCCTTGCCTTTGTAAGGACCCGCAACCCACAAACAATAGATATAATAATAGTTGTCGCCAATCACGGGCACCCATGCCGTTTCGAGAGGCGCGTATTCGATAAAGACCACGCCCTTCGCATTCAGCTTCCGGAAGACGTGCCCCTCGCGGAGCCGGTCGGAAAGCCACCGCCGCTTCGCCTCTACGCCCGGATGGGCCTTTTTCGTGCGGATAATGCAGCACAAATGCTCGTCGGCAAGGTTTTCGGCCGTCAGATCGACGAATTCAGCATCCATGGGCGGCTTTTCAACGGGATGAGCGGGCGTCACGCCTTACGATAGGACAACGCTCCCGAAGGGCATTTTTCGACCTGCGCGACGATCCGGTCGGTCGTGGCGTTTTCCAGTTTCACCCACGGCCGCTCCTGCGGGTTGTAAACTTCGGGAAGCATGCGGACGCAGACGCCCGAATGGATGCAGAGGTGCGGCTGCCAGACCACGACGATCTCGCCGTTGGTATATTCGATACGTTTCTTTTCGGTTTCCATAACAACAATATTTTACTAAAGACTGCTTAGGCAGACCTCCAAAGATAAGCATAAAATCCAGATTCCGAACCGGACTCCCCCGCCTTCGACTCCCCGGAGCCGCCCCGAAGCGGTCGTTCGTCTCCGTCCGGCGGAAAATCGCAGGCGCGCGGAGCGGAAAGGAGCGGCAAGTCTAAAAACGACGCAAACGGCTGGAAATCAAAATAAACAAACGACTGCATCCCGGAAGGAAAGAGGGTTTGCGGCGGCGCCGGCGGAAGATTATCGAAAACTTTTCGGCAGAAATTTTGATTTTTCATCCAAAAATACATACATTTGCCCCAACGACATTGCAAATGACAATATTCAACCATATCCATCATCATCACAACCACTTTCCGAAGGGGTAAGATCGATGTGCATATGTAAATAAGGATTATATATCATAACGAAGCTCATCCCCTGCGGATGGGCTTTTTTCATGTCTGTTCCGCAGGCGGGTGTCTGAAAAACAACAAACAAACATGCTGAGAATAGCAATTCAGGCCAAAGGCCGACTCAACGAGCAGAGCATCGACCTGCTCTCGGAAGCAGGCATCGGCGTCGCCGAAAGCAAGCGCAAACTCATCTCCCGCGCCGACGGATTCCCGATGGAGGTGCTCTACCTGCGCGACGACGACATTCCGCAGGCCGTGGCCATGGGCGTCGCCGATCTGGGGATCGTGGGGCTGAACGAGGTCGCGGAGAAGAACTTCCCGGTCGAACGGACCATGGACCTCGGATTCGGCAGCTGCCGCATCTCGCTGGCCGTGGACCGGACGGCGGATTACAACGGACTGGACTACTTCCGCGGCAAGCGCGTGGCGACCTCCTACCCCAACATCATCGCGCGGTTCTTCGCCGAGAAGGGCATCGACGCCGAAATACACACCATCGAAGGGTCGGTCGAAATCGCCCCCGCCGTGGGAATGTCCGACGCGATATTCGACATCGTATCGTCGGGCGGCACGCTGATCTCGAACGGATTGGTCGAAGTGGAGAAGGTATTTTATTCCGAAGCGGTGCTGATTGCAAATCCGGAACTCGATGAGGATAAACGCCGTGAAACGGCCCAGCTCACGTTCCGCTTCAACTCGATACTCGAAAGCCGCGGCATGAAGTACGTGCTGATGAACCTCCCGCAGGAGAAGCTCGACGAAGCGATCACGATCCTGCCGGGCATGCGCAGTCCTACCGTCCTGCCGCTGGCGCAGGAGGGATGGTGCTCGATACACGCCGTGATCTGCGAATCGCAGTTGTGGGAGCGCATCGAACGGCTCAAGGCCCTCGGTGCGGAAGGAATTCTGGTGCTGACGCTCGAAAACATGATCCGCTGACCCCTAAAAACGACCCGAAAAATGGAAATGCCGAAAATCTATGTAAATCCCCCGCGCAGCGAATGGCCGGCGCTGACGGCCCGCTGTACGCGGCAGGAGGAGGAGATCGGGGAGCGCGTCGCCGCGATCCTCGCCGAGGTGCGCACGGGCGGCGACGCGGCCCTGCGCCGAATCGTCCGCCGCATCGAAGGATACCTCCCCGAAACGTTCGAAGTGACGCGCGAGCGGCGTGCGGAAGCCGCGAAAGCCGTATCGCCGCAGCTGAAAGCCGCGCTGGCGCAGGCGAAGGCCAACATCGAAGCCTTCCACCGGGCGCAGCTCCCGGCGCAGGTCGAGGTCGAAACGATGCCGGGCGTAAGGTGCGTACAGCGCGCCGTGGCGATCGGCCGCGCGGGGCTGTATATCCCCGGCGGCAAAGCCCCGCTCTTCTCGACGGTGCTGATGCTCGCCCTGCCGGCCCGGATCGCCGGATGCCGCGAAGTGATACTCTGCACGCCGTGCGGCCGCGACGGGCGGATCGCACCCGAAATTCTCTATGCGGCCGACCTCTGCGGCGTGGACCGCGTCTTCGCCCTCGGCGGGGCGCAGGCAGTGGCGGCCATGGCTTACGGAACGGAGAGCATTCCGCGCGTCGACAAGATTTTCGGTCCCGGCAACCGCTACGTCACCAAAGCCAAACAGCTGGCCGGCGCAGCCGACGTCGCCGTGGACCTGCCCGCGGGGCCTTCGGAGGTGCTGGTGCTGGCCGACGAAGACGCCCGGCCCGAATTCGCCGCCGCCGACCTGCTGTCGCAGGCCGAACACGGTGATGACAGTCAGGCCGTGCTGGTCTGCCGCAGCGAGGAGTTCGCACAGCGGGCAATAGCGTCCGTCGGGGAGCAGGCCGCGCGGCTCAGCCGCCGCGACGCAATCGGCAATTCGCTGGCCAACAGCCGGATCGTGGTTTTCAGCGACCCGGACGAGCAGATCGCGTTCGCCGACGCCTACGCCCCCGAACACCTGATTGTCGCCATGCGGGACGCATGGGACGCCGCGGCGCGGATCACGGCCGCGGGGAGCGTATTTATCGGCGGCTACTCGCCCGAAAGCGCGGGCGATTACGCTTCGGGAACCAATCACACGCTGCCCACGGGCGGCTGGGCGCGGGCCTACAGCGGCGTGAACACGGAGAGCTTCATGCGCAAGATAACCTATCAGGAACTGACGCGCGGCGGACTCGAAGCCCTCGCGCCGACGATTACGGCCATGGCCGAAGCCGAAGGGCTGGACGCACACGCCAACGCCGTGCGCATCCGGACGGAAGGAGGTGCGCGATGAAACCGCTGGCGCAGCTCGTGCGGCCCAACATTCTGGCGCTGCAACCCTACTCCACGGCCCGCGACGAATATGCGGGCGGCGGGATCGGCGTCTGGCTCGACGCCAACGAAAGCCCCTACGACAACGGCGTGAACCGCTACCCCGACCCGCACCAGCGGGAGCTGAAGGCGCAGCTGGCCGCGCTGAAGGGCGTGCGGAGCGGACAAATTTTCCTCGGCAACGGCAGCGACGAAGCCATAGACCTCGCGTTCAGGATCTTCTGCGAGCCGGGCCGCGACACCGCCGTTTCGATCGCGCCGACCTACGGCATGTACCGCGTGGCGGCGCAGACCAACGGCGTCGAACTGCGCGAAGTGCCGCTGGGAGCCGATTTCTCGCTTCCGGTCGAGGCGTTGCTGGCGGCGGCCGACGGGCGCACCAAACTGCTGTGGCTCTGCTCGCCCAACAACCCCACGGGAAACGCATTCCCCGACCGGGAGATCGAAGAGCTGCTGCGCCGCTTCGACGGCGTGGTGGTGCTCGACGAAGCCTACATCGACTTTGCCGAAGGACGGGGATTCCTGCCGCGGATCGACGAATTTCCCAACCTGATCGTACTGCAAACCCTCTCCAAAGCTTGGGGCATGGCAGGACTGCGGCTCGGACTGGCTTTCGCGTCGGAGCGGATCGCCGCGCTGTTCGGGCAGGTCAAGTACCCCTACAATATCAATACGTTCACCCAGCAGACCGCGGCCGAGTGTCTGCGCCGGGACATTGCGGCGCAGGTCGCGCAAATCCGCGAAGAACGCGGACGGCTGGCGGCGGCGCTCGCCGGATGCGGCTGCATCGAGCGGGTCTACCCGTCGCAGGCCAACTTCCTGCTGGTGAAGACCGCCGATCCCGACCGGCTTTACGGCGAACTGATCGCCGCAGGGGTGATCGTCCGCAACCGTACGCGGATCACGGGATGCGAGGGCTGCCTGCGCATCACCGTGGGGACTCCCGCCGAAAACGGGCGCATGCTGGAAACCGTCAAAAACTTCAGACCATGAAAAAAGCACTCAAAAAAGCACTGTTCATAGACCGCGACGGCACGCTGATCGTCGAGCCGCCCGTGGATATGCAGGTGGACAGCCTCGCCAAGCTGGAATTCGTGCCCGGAGCCATTTCGGCGCTCAAAGTCCTCCGGGGACTCGATTTCGAGCTGGTGATGGCCACCAATCAGGACGGACTGGGAACCGACTCCTTTCCTGAGGAGGATTTCAGGATTCCGCAGGAGAAGATGCTCCGCACGCTGGCGGGCGAAGGCGTGCTGTTCGACGACATACTGATCGACCGCACGTTCGAAAGCGACGGCGCCCCGACGCGCAAGCCCCGCACGGGAATGTTCGGCCGCTACACCGGCGGCGGGTACGACCTCGCGGCGAGTTACGTCGTCGGCGACCGCGCGACCGACATCCTGCTGGCCCGCAATCTCGGAGCGCGGGGAATTCTGTTCGCGCAGGAGACGGCGGGCCGCCGGATGCTGCGCGAAGCCGGAGCGGAAGAGGCCTGCGTGCTGATCAGCGATTCATGGGCCGAGATCGCCGAGTACATCCGCCGCGGCGAACGGCGGGTGGTCGTAACGCGCGAGACCCGCGAAACGCGGATCACCGTCCGGCTCGACCTCGACGGCAAAGGGTTCGGCGGCAAGGAATTCGGCGGCGTTTCGCCAGACCGTCCGGCCGCCGGAACCGGCGGCGCTCCGGAGAACGGCGCGGATACGAAAAACCCGGTTGATCCGGACGCAGACAACGGACCGGAAGGCAACCGGGCCGGGGCGAAAAATCCGGCAGGGGAATGGAACGACGCCGGCAGGAACAGCGGCGACGGAAACGGCGACAGCGACAACAACAGTGACGGAAGGAACGGCGACAACAGAAACCGCGACGACGGAAATGACAACAGCAGGATCAACGACAGCAGCAGTGACGAAAGGAACGACGACAACGGGAACGGCGACAATAGAAACTGCGGCGACGGGATTTCGACCGGACTGCGTTTTCTGGACCACATGCTGGCGCAGATCGCCCACCACGGCGGCGTGGCGCTCGAAGTGGAGGCCCGCGGTGATCTGGACATCGACGAACACCACACGATGGAGGACGTGGCGATCGTGCTGGGCAAAGCCATCGATCGGGCTTTGGGCTCCAAGGCCGGAATAGGCCGCTACGGATTCGCCCTGCCGATGGACGACTGCCGCGCGCTGGTGCTGCTCGACTTCGGGGGACGCATCGACTTCGAGTGGGACGCCGAATTCCGCCGCGAGCGGGTCGGAGACGTCCCGACGGAGATGTTCCGCCACTTCTTCCACTCGCTCTGCTGCGCCGCGCGCTGCAACCTGCAGATTGCGGCCAAAGGCGACAACGACCACCACAAGGCCGAAGCGATCTTCAAGGCCTTCGCCCGCGCCCTGCGCATGGCCGTGGCCCGCAGCGGATTCGGATACGACATACCCAGCAGCAAAGGAGTATTATGACGGCGATAGTAGATTACGACACGGGCAACCTGCGGTCGGTCGCCGACGCCATGCGGCGCATCGGGGCCGAATTCACGATCACGGCCTATCCCGCGCTCCTGCGCGGCGCCGACAGGGTGCTGCTGCCCGGCGTGGGCGAAGCTTCGTCGGCGATGGCCAAACTCCGCGAGCGGGGACTCGATCTGGTCATCCCCACCCTGACGCAGCCCGTACTGGGCATCTGCATCGGCATGCAGCTGTTGTGTCTCGACAGCGAGGAGGGAGACGCCCGCTGTCTGGGGATTTTCCCGGCGCACGTCAGGCGGCTGAAACCCGCGGAAAACGGGCTGAAGATTCCCCATGTAGGCTGGAACACCGTCGGCGGCCTGCGCGGAACGCTGTTGGAAGGAATCGACGAAGAGACCTACGTCTATTACGTCCACTCGTATGCGGCGGAGGTCTGCGAAGCGACGATCGCCCGCACCGATTACGGCGGGGAGTTCAGCGCCGCGCTGGGCCGCGGCAACTTTTTCGGCACGCAGTTCCACCCCGAAAAGAGCGGTTCGGCGGGCGAAAGGATCCTGCGCAACTTTTTAAAACCGTAACACGATGAAAATAGAAATCATACCCGCAACGGACATTATCGGCGGCGCCTGCGTGCGGCTGACGCAGGGCGACTACGGCCGCCGGACGACCTATTACAGCGACCCGCTCGAAGCGGCGCTCCGCTTCGAAGAGACGGGCATACGCCGCCTGCACATGGTCGATCTCGACGGCGCCAAGGCCGCACAGCCCCGCAACCTCGCCGTGCTGGAACGCATAGCGTCGAAAACCGCGCTCGAAGTGCAGTACGGCGGCGGCATCAAAAGCACCGAGGCGCTCCGCAGCGTATTCGACGCGGGCGCACGCCGCGCCATCTGCGGAAGCGTCGCCGTACGCCGGCCGGAGCTTTTCGCCGGATGGCTCGCGGAATTCGGGCCGGGAAAGCTGATTCTCGGAGCCGACATACGCGACGGCAAAGCAGCCGTTCAGGGCTGGACGGAAGCGTCCGAACTCTCGGCTCAGGAGCTGATCGCACAGTTCGCGCCGCAGGGACTCGCGCAGGTAATCTGCACCGACATCGCCCGCGACGGCATGCTCTGCGGCGCATCGGCGGAGTTTTACGCCGCACTTCAGGGCAATTTTCCCGGCGTGGAGATCACCGTAAGCGGCGGCATCGGCTCGATGGCCGACATCGAGGCGCTCGACGGCGCGGGCCTGCGCAGCGTCATCGTCGGCAAAGCCCTCTACGAAGGACGTATCACACTCGAAGAACTGAAGCGATGCTTGCAAAACGCATAATTCCCTGTCTCGACATCCGCGAGGGGCAGACGGTCAAAGGGATCAACTTCGCAGAGCTGAAAAACGTCGGCGACCCGGTGGAACTCGGTGCGAAATACGCGGCCGAAGGGGCCGACGAGCTGGTGTATCTCGACATCAGCGCCACGGAGGAGGGGCGCAGCACCTTCACCGGGCTGGTGTCGCGCATCGCGGCGCGCATCGACATTCCGTTCACCGTAGGCGGCGGCATCGCGTCGGTCGCGGACGCAGGCCGGCTGCTCGACGCGGGAGCCGACAAGGTCACGGTAAACAGCGCCGCCGTGCGCGATCCGGCGCTGATCGACGCCATCGCGTCGAAATACGGTTCACAGTTCGTCGTCGCGGCCATCGACGCCAAAAAGATCGACGGCGTGTGGCGCGTCACGACCCACGGCGGCAAGCGGCTCACCGAGCGCGAACTGTTCGCGTGGGCGCACGAAGTATGGCGGCGCGGCGCGGGCGAGATTCTCTTCACGTCGATGGACCACGACGGCACCCGCGACGGTTACCCCTGCGAAACGTTCGCACGGCTGGCCGAACTGCCCATTCCGGTCATCGCTTCGGGCGGGGCAGGCTCGGTGCGGCATATCGCCGACGTGCTGACGCTCGGCAGGGCCGACGCGGCGCTGGCGGCCAGCATCTTCCACTACAACGAAATTCCGATTCCCGCGCTCAAACGGGAACTGCACCGGCAAAATATCAACGTAAGATTATAAACGCCATGAAAATCAAAGCAAAACCCTTTGCGGAACTCGACTCCGCAAAACAGGCCGACGGGCTGATTCCCGCCGTCATACAGGACGACTGCACCCTGCAGGTGCTGATGCTCGGCTACATGAACCGCGAAGCCTACGAAAAAAGCCTGACAGAAGGCCGCGTCACCTTCTACAGCCGCACGCGGGGCTGTCTCTGGACCAAGGGCGAGACCAGCGGCAACTATCTCGACATCGTTTCGGTCACAGCCGACTGCGACGACGACACGCTCCTGATCCGCGTCGTCCCCCACGGCCCGACCTGCCACACGGGCGCAAAAAGCTGCTTCGCGGGGGCCGCGCCCGAAACCGAAGGCTTCATCCGTTACCTCCAGAGCGTGATTCGGGGCCGGCACGCCGAGATGCCCGAAGGATCGTACACCAGCAGGCTGTTCGACCGCGGCGTGAACAAAATCGCACAGAAAGTAGGCGAAGAGGCCGTCGAAACCGTGATCGAAGCCGTGGCGGGTAACCGCGAGGCGATGATTTACGAAGCGTCGGACCTCGTATACCACCTGCTGGTGCTGCTCGAAGCGACCGGCTGTTCGGTCGCCGACCTCGAAAAAGAGCTGGCCCGGCGGCACAGCTGAGGAGGGAAACAAACAGCGCAAAAACAAAAAGCGACCGCGACAAATGTCGCGGTCGCTTTTTTCCGTAGCGGGTCCGAGACTTGAACTCGGGACCTCATGATTATGAATCA
>OGLJ01000507.1_pt1 | contig 44611 bp, 43 predicted proteins | sample 1572801 | NCBI WGS metagenome assembly OGLJ01 (sample SAMEA2581877, study PRJEB24529) | metagenome | biome: Human gut stool | place: China | collected 2011
AATTATTAATTTGCGAAGCACCTGCTCTTGTACTACTTGTATTGTTTATGTAAATTCTTCAAAGATCGCTTCTTTTTAAAACTGCTTTTCTTTTCAGAAAGCGGATGCAAAGGTAAGAACTTTTAAGTATATCTTCCAAATAATTTCGAAAGTTTTTTTTCTTTTTTCTTTTTCTCGTCGTCTCTCTTTGCGAAAGGGAGATAAAAGAAGAAGAAGTTCTTAGCGCCGCCTCTATCAGGGAAGCCGACTCAGCGTCAGCCTCTTCTCGGAAAGCGGGTGCAAAGGTAAGAACTTTTAAGCATATCTTCCAAATGTTTCCGGAAGTTTTTTTCTTTTTTCTTTTAGAACGCTGTATTCCTGATCGGAATAAAGGCTAAATAAAAGAAAAACGTTGGAGTTCCTACGCCGTTTCTGTCAGAATGTCAATTTCAAGGCTGACCGTCTCTTGGTTAGCGGGTGCAAAAGTAGCCGATATATCTATTCACTCCAAACATATCTGTCTTTTTTTCGAAACTTTTTTGAAACAATTTCGTAAATGGCTGATTGATAAGGATGTTGTAGAACATAAGTTTGAAAGGGAGAATGAAAGGAGCTGGAAGGGGGTACATTATTATATATGCGTGCGCGTGTGGGAAGGTAGATTAACTCACCTACCACCTCCCCCCCTACGGGGTACTCCTCCTCCCGGGAGGAGGAAAAAGGGCCACCGATTCGCATTATTAAGGGTATTATAGGTAAGCAGGATTCGGAGGAGGAGGTTCTTGCAGAATTGTAGCAGCATCAAAGCAGGGACATTCCTTGATCCATTCTTCAGGTTCGATCTCACCGTTATGGTTCAGGTCCGGACTCAGATCACGGTGTCCCACTACCCTACTGCCCGGATATTCTTTCAGCAAAAGCATTACCATGACACGCAGGGAATGTTTCTGAAAGGCAGTTCGAGTATCACAGGAATGACCGTTTGCGTCCAACCCGCCTTCATAACAAACACCAATCGAGTGAGCATTGTAGCCACGGGCATGCGCACCGGATTTATCAACGGGACGGAGACTCTTGATGCTTCCGTCCTTACGTATATAATAGTGATAGCCTGCACCGGAGAAGCCCCGGCGCAGGTGATCTGTGATCAAGTCATATTCCGTATAGCAACGGTCAGCGCGGGTGGCGCTGCAATGAAGGACGATTAGATCAATCTTTCTCATAAGATATTAAATAAAGGTCACGTTAAATACACTTCATCGCCGTCATGGCATGGGCGCTCAAGGCACCCAGAACGGCAGAGGCAATAGCGATGACAATCTTCAATACAGTATCCAAAGATAATTTTTTCATGATTATTATAGTTTAGGTTAGTTATTAATGCGAATCAGCTATCCCAGAGGATTTTCATCCAGACCACCGTCACCGCCGGAGTTGCCGCCGGAATTACCTCCATCCGGTGATCCGCCTTCCTTATCTTCCAATTTCTCTAAGGCAAAGGTTACATTTGCCGGACTTCGCGTAGCGGCATGGCTATTGTTTACCAGTTTCAGCTCCTTATCCGGTACAAAACGGATATTCACCCGCTTGATATTCTTCACCGTACACTCTGCCGAAGTAGCTACCCCCGGACAACAGAATGTCATGTGAAACGTACCAAACTGATTCAACTTCACCTTGTTTCCGTTGGCCAGATTTTCCTGAACCTCCTCTACAAGTGCTTCAATCACGTGTTTCACATCTCCTTTCGTCATCGCACAGCTTTTCTGTATGGCGGTGGCAAGGGTATCAATATCTACCGTTTTGCACGTACCGGGTTTCTGACGAAGATAGAAGAATTGGGGAGACGCGGAATCAGTCACGATTTTTCTGCGCAAATAGCGCTCTACAGTTACATCCATAAATCAAAAGAATTAAGTTAAAGTTTAAGTTATATTACGCTCTCAAGAACATTACAAAGATACAACATACGGAAGGCCAAGTCAAGCTATTTGCCAATTATTTTCAATCCATATACAACCGTATTCAACCATCCCCCACCGACTTGTGCCCACTCACTTCGCATGCTTCATCAGCCACTCCTCCGGCGGAATATAATCCCCCATTTTCGTCAGGCTGGAGTTATGGCCAAAGTAGATATCACCCGTCTCGCCATTCCTATGTTTCGCCATGATCACCACTCCAAGCCCCTCGGAGGGATACTTGCTTTTATGTTCCGTCTTCAAGCCATGCAGGGCGGGACGATACAACAACATCACCATATCGGCATCCTGTTCGATTGCCCCGCTTTCACGCAAATCGCTTAGAAGCGGACGACAATCGGGACGCCCTTCGCTCATACGATTCAGCTGGCTGAGCAACAACACCGGTACATCCAGTTCCTTCGCCATCACCTTTGCCTTCCGGGTGGCCTGCGCCACTTCCTGTTCGCGGTTACGATTATTCCGGTCGGATTTCATATCACAAAGTTGCAGGTAATCCAGAATAATCATATCACATTCTCCCTTACTTTTCAGCATACGGGCCACGGAACGCACATGATCCATGCTCACCACCGAACTATCATCTATACGGATGGGCAATTGCGAAAGTCGTTGTGAAGCCTCGCGCACCTGCCGCAACTCACTCGTATCGAGCTGTCCCCGGCGCAAATGCGAGGCATCCACATTTTCGGTAGCGGCAAGCAGCCAGCGATCTCCCAGGCGTTCACCCTGCATTTCCAGACTGAAGACCACCGTATGATAACCGGCTGCCGCAGCAGTCTTCGCCAAGTGAAGGGCAAAAGCCGTTTTTCCTACTGCCGGACGGGCAGCGATGATGTTCAAATCTCCACGCTGCCATCCCGAAGTCAGTTTGTCCAGATCGGAGAACCCCGTGGGAATGCCCGTAATGCCATCCCGGCTACCTTCCACACGAGTCTCCACTTGTGCCAAAGTGTCTTCCATCAGTTGTCCCATGGTGCGAAGATGATCTGCCGTTCCCATATCCCCTTCAAGATGGTCGAGCAAATCGTGTATGCCTCCCAGTGCATCCGTGATGTCTACGGATTCATCGGCAGCGGCAGCCAACTGCTTGTGCGAACCGATAATCATCTCCCTGCGGATAAACAGTTCCCGAAGTATACATGCATGATATTCCACATGTGTCCCCGAAGCTATGCGCGAAGCAATCCTCGTCAGATTATAGGGGCCGCCCACTTTCTCCAGAGCGCCACGCGCGGCCAGCTCACTCTTCACCGTGAGGATATCTATTTTCTTTCCTGCATGGAACATGGACTGAACAGCGGCAAAAATCATCCCGTTCACCTCGGTGTAGAACATTTCCGGACGCAACTTATCGGCTACCAAGGCAATCGCCTCACTCTCTACCATGCAGGCGCCAATCACGGCTTCTTCCAGATCGGCGTCCTGCGGGTTCAAAATTTCTTTTTCTTTCCCCTGTTTCTCTATTTATCCGGTTCAATTGTCATATTCATCCTGAAACATCTTGTCGGCCAGATATTTCACCGCCTGCCGGCAGTACTTCGTATCCCGTAAGTGGAAGAAATAGTCGTCGATATGCTCCACAGCCTGTTTTCGTTCGCCCAGGGATAGTTTTCGCCATTCTCTGAGAGCACTTTCCCGGTTCTGACGAAGCATACGGGTGGTTTCGTGGTACTCCGTCCAGAACTTCCCGAAAGCCTCTTCCACACTGGAACCGCTGTCCTTTCCGGTCTTCTTCTTGCCCGTCCACACGTCGTAGCCGGGTATGCGAATATGACTGATACAGTCTCCCGCCACCAGTTCCACACTGCCGTCGGCAACCAGCTTTCTGAAATAGCGTCGGGTACGCCCAAAACTCCATCCCAAAATTTCCGCCCAGCCCTTATAGGATATTACCGACTCTCCACGCGCACAAGATACCTCCCTATTCGTACGTTTCACCACTGCTTCCGCATAATTCACATAAGTTAGGATTCTTAAAAAGGCTTCCGTCTCTCCACTCGCTTCGCGGTGTTCGTCAAACGCTTTTAGTAGCAAGTCACGCGGAATCATGACATAACCGGCGATTCTCAAATTTCCATTCATCTTTCTATCATTGTTTTTTGATTAACGGGCGCAAAGGTATGGTAAGAAACAGGTTTTGCTTCTCTTTCCTGTTCCGGTTGGTGCCAACCGGGTGACAATGGTTCACATTGGTGGTTCCCTTTCGGCACGTCTTTTTTTTGAAAGGGTTCGTACCACCCACAAATCACTGTATATAAACCATTTATCATTATCTGTAAAACCCCGGTCGTATAGAATATTGCAAACGAATAAATAATATAAGAAACTAAAAAAGGATATATTTAAATATATCCTTTGCACGCTGGCGGAATTCATTCGTACCCCGTCCGAAAATACTCATTAAACCATAGGCTTTTCAACCTCCTCCCTTGCTTGATCGGGGCTTCCCAGTCCGTGTATTATCACTGCAATCTGCAACGGAGTCAGCATGGTGGTCTTATCCGTATAGCCCGCTTCCAATAAATGGGCGTAGAGCTTGGGCAATTCCTTTATATGTTTTCGGAACGAACGGATGGATGAACTGTTGTGTTCACACGGATAATACGCCTGTGCCACTTCGGACAACGGATGGCAGCCCTGAAGCAGCCAATCAAAATTTCTCACTTTCATTTTTACCTTTATTTTAGTTGATACAGGGTTCACGCCCTGCCTTTGTTTTTGAAATCGGGGGCAAAGTTAGAAAGAAGTTATTGGTAAGGAAATACGAAACTCTAAAGTCGGGTTCTCATCTTCCCCGCTCTCTCTTGAAATAGGAAATGACAGTGAGGGGACTGATGAAACGATGATTCGGAGTTTGTAAACGGCTTTCAAACAAATATCGGGAAGAGATGACGATACAGAAATAAGTATAATTAAGATGAGAGAGGCGTAGACGACGCTGAATACGATCGTAGACACGAGAGGCATAAATAAAGAATTCTTGCACTTCCGCACGGGGAATGACGCGATGACGGCGGCGCTGCTTGCCGACACGGTCTATCATATTCAAGGCATACTCCATTTGTCTGATATTTTCCTCATTATTTCGCATACTGGACTGCAAAATTTCCAGCCGTTCCTGTTGGCGGGCATAGCGTTGTCTGGTACGTTCCAATCGTTCTTCCAATTGTTCTTTTATCACGAATTTCATACGTTTCTTTTATTATAAATTACTGATACTGAATGGGGGAAGAATAATCAGCCTATCTGAACGGATTGACACACGGGAAACGAGTTCCGCCCCACTACCACCTTTCTCAGAGAGGGCGGAAGTGGGGCGGAATGATAAATACCGGTGTGGTTACGAATTCATTTCTGTGCCGCTATACCTCGTCTCTTCCATCGCTACAATCTCCCAACCACGGAAGACGATGGTGATCAGTTTGAGTTGCGCTCCACCAATGGTCTGCGTGACAATATCATCCGAGGCGTACTTCAGTAATTGTTCGCGGGCTTCTTCTTTCAGCACATCAATGCGGCTTTCGGGCTCGTCGCGCTTCAGGTACTTCACCTCCATCAGGTAGGCGAAGCGGATGTCCGGTATCCGCGGATTGGGACGGAAGTAGAAGTCGGCGTAGCCCTTGCCCAGTTCATACTCGGGCATCAACTGGTAGTAGTTCGTCATATTGAGGTAGGCAAGCAGGAAACCCTTCACGTGCGCCTCGCCGTCGATGAACTCGCGGATGCGACTCTGCTTCTCCAGTTCGGCGGCGATGTAGGTGAAGAGGGGTTGCCAGGCGGCGTCGTATGCCATGCCTACCATCAGGTCGGCCAGGTCGGAGAAGTCCAGGCTGAAGATGTTCGCCTCGTCGTAAGCCTCCGTCAGGTAGCTGTAAAATTGCTCGCGCACGGTATAGTTGGGAATGGTGAGCACGGTCTGTCCGCGTTCCACGCCCCGGATGCTGAGCAGGCCGAAGTAGTAGAGTAAGGACTTGAAGTTGTTACGGTCCACCATCTTCTCTACGGAGAAGGCGCTGCTGATGGTGCCTGAGGTCCGTCCGTTTTCCACAATTTCACGGATGACGGAGAAGTTGGCGCCCAGTTCGTGGTCTATCCGGATGAGGTGGTGCAACTTGTTGTAGTCTGTGCGGATGTTAGTGTCCACCATTTCTCTGGGCTTCTTGCCGAGCTTCAGACAACTGTTCATGTAGTAAAGTGTCATGTCGGAATTGTACATGCTTTCGTTCAGGCATTCCTCGGAGAAGTGGTAGTTGTCATACCACGGTTTCATGTCACCCAGCATCTCTTCCACGTCCATCGTCAGTACGCCCCGGTCGCGGTAATACTCCAGCATGGTGCGCAGTTCCGTTTCGGTGAAGCCCACAAGGGCGTTGAACAACGGCGAGGTGGTGATGTTGGTTCCGATATTGAAACCGCTTGTCACGTCGTCCAGTGTGATGGGGCTTACACCGGTGATAAACATGCGTTCCAGTGCCATGCCATTGCCGGAGGTGAGGAACTTGAGCACGTTGAAGAAGTATCTGAAGAAGCCTTCGCCGTGGGTGGCCTTGCGATACTCGTCTTTGCCGAAGGTGGAAAGGATGGTATTGGTGAAGTTGTCGTACTCGTCGATGAGGAGGTAGATGCGCAGGCGCAGCCGGCTGGCGGTGCTATTGATGTAATCCAGCCGTGTTGAAGCGGTGGTTCGGCTCATCAATTCCTGGCGGAAGCCGGGCTGGAACAGGTGTTCGTACTTGTCGGCAAACTCTACGAGACGCCCCGTGCAATGCTCCTCGAACGATTCTTCCAGCTTTCCGGGCGTGGAGTTGACGGCGGAGAAGTTGAACCGGAGTATCATGAACTTCGCCCTCAGGGAGGTGGGGTGTTCGTATATCCATTGCTCTCCGAAGAGCTCTTTGAAGCGGTCGGCGTTGTTGATGTCATAATAGGCGGCCAGCATATTGATGAGTAGCGTCTTGCCGAAGCGGCGGGGGCGGATGAGGAAGAGATACGAGGCTTCTTGCTCTATCAGGGGGATGAAGTGAGTCTTGTCTACGTAGTAATAGTTTTCACGGGCGAGACGGGTGTAATCGCTCAGTCCGTAGGGGATGCCTTTGATGCTATTCTGTTCCATAATTCAACGGTGTTACTTAATGCTTAATACTTAAACCTAATACTTATCATAGGGCAACAAAGATAACATTTATTTCGCTATCTTCCTGTCACGGCTGATACTTATTATTCTCGTTTCAAGCAAAAGCGCACCGCTGCATCATCATTGTGCAGCGGTGCGTTTTTTTTGAATAGAGGTGCGGTGCGTTGTCTTCTTATCCCAACGGGTCTTCTTCTAAGCCACCGTCTCCGCCGCTCGGTTTACCGGAACCGGTGCCGTCAAGACCACTGATGGAGCTGACGTTGGTCCACGTCACATTCTCGCCGATGAGGGCGCGGGTGACGGCGCTACCTTGGCGGCGCGACTCGGGGATGAAGCGGACGCGGGTACCGGAGATTTGGTTGGCGTTCACCTTCTCGGCGCTGTCCACGCCCTTGCCGTTGGAGACGCAGGTGTAGTAGAAAGTGCCCAGACCTTCCACGTGGACGGTGCGACCGGTGTTCATACTGCTCCCCAGCACCAGGCCGAGGGCTTCGAGCGTGGCCTTGCTGTCGGCGCTGCTCACGGTGGAGATGAGGGCGATTTGCTTGCAAAGCTCGTCCATCTCGATAGGTTTACCCACGCTCACGGCCTGGGGATGCCACTTCTTGGACATCTTTTTGTAAATAGGTTTGAAAAATGCCATACGTTATGGTTTTTAAGTAAAACATGCCCTGTAGGCCATTCTGAAGGGGGGTGGAAGACTTGTGCTAAGTGTCATCGATACTTGTGCTAAGTGTCACGGACACTTGTGCTAAGTGTCGGGCATACTTGTGCTAAGTGTCAATGACACTCTTTAGAGGCTTCTACGGTTCATTGTGGTGTCAGGATTTATTTAATGTATCAATCTTTCAGAGTACCCCAGGCTGATGCCACTTCATCGGTATAACCGTCCTTGTTCGTGAATCTGGCATTACCGAAACAGTCGAATGTATTCCAGGTTGCACTGCCTTTATCATACTTCCACAGTTCGGGAGCCTCGCCTGGGTCGATAGCACTGTTGCCTGCCTTGAAACAATACCTGAAGTTCATGTTCTTATCTTTAAAACGGCTATAGTTGCCATCCGTGCTGAATATATTCTTGTTCAGTTTGACTTTCGTGCAATTGTAGAAGCAATTGCTGAAGTTTGTTGCTGCCAAATTCTTATCGAACAATCCTTCGGGTATTGCAGCCAGAGTGTTGCAACGGCCGAAGCAATATCCGAAGTCTGTTGCAGCCAAATTCTTATCGAACAATCCTTTGGGTATTGCAGCCAGAGTGTTGCAATCGTAGAAGCAATCGTTGAAGCTCGTTACATTCGTATTATTGTCGAACAGTCTATCGGGTATTGCAGCCAAACTGCTGCAAGCTTTGAAGCAACCGGCGAAGCTCGTTACGTTCGTATTATTGTCGAACAGCCCATCAGGTATTGCAGCTAGACTGCTGCAATATTGGAAGCAACTGGCGAAGCTCGTTACATTCGTATTATTGTCGAACAGCCCATTAGGTATTGCTTTCAGAGTGTTGCAATCGTAGAAGCAATACCCGAAGTCAGTTACGGCCGTATTCTTATTGAACAGTCCATCTGGGATTTCAGCCAGATTGCTGCAACCGAAGAAGCAAGCGAAGAAGCTCGTTGCAGCTGTATTCTTATCGAACAGGCCTTTGGGTATTGCTTTCAGACTGCAATCGTTGAAGCAATACTTGAAGTCCGTTACAGTCGTATTTTTATTGAACAGTCCATCTGGGATTTTAGCCAGATTGCTGCAATATTGGAAGCAACTGGCGAAGCTCGTTACATTCGTATTATTGTTGAACAGCCCATCAGGTATTGCTTTCAGAGTGCTGCAACGTTGGAAGCAAAACTCGAAGTCCGTTGCAGTCGTATTTTTATCGAACAGCTCATCGGGTATTGTGGCCAGGTTGCTGCAATTACGGAAGAGGTCGGATAACTTACGGGTATCCATGTTCAGCAATGGAGTATCCATGCTTACCAATTTCTTCGCGTTATTATTACCGGTTCTATTAGAAAAGAAGTTCATAGGCAATATCTGCTGCTTCGTTGTCGCTTTCCCCGATGTGATGGTGATGGTGTAGGCACCGGCTTGAGAATAAGTATGATTGAATGCGTCGTTGCTTGTGGTTTCAGTTCCTTGAGGTATGACGGAAGAACTGTTGTCACCCCAATCAACTATGGTGTTGGCGGGTACAGCGTATCCTGTTGGGAATGGGATATTGAAGCCAATCCCATTCGTGTCATCCATCCTTACCGTCATTTTCATCTGCTCGCACTCCGTCCATTCGCCGGCCATTGTTGCGGTATATCTGCTTCCGGCGGTATAGGGCTTTCCGCCTGCCATCGCCACTTCTTGCTGGTAAATCTTGTCGCCTACCAGCATCACGGTGAATTTCGTCATGGCATCGCCTGAGGGCATGAAGCCAAGGTAGGCTGTCAAGGTGTTACCGCCACCGGTGCCGAATGTCACCGCACCGGCAGGGAAGTCCAGCATCAGGTTTTGTCTGTTGCCGACGTTGTTTTCCAGCGTCCATATTAGTTTCGTCAGCTTGCCCACTTCGGCGGGGATGTTGCTAAGATCGAACTTCATGATGCTGCTCGCCATCTCCAGAGTAAAATCGACGTTGGGGGATATTTTGCTTGTGCTTTTCAGTAATATATAATTCTTCAGGTTGGCGGTGGGATCGTCCGGGGTGTAGGTCTGCCCTTCCATGGAGAGGGAGGCGTCACCCGTGCTTTGGTCCACCTGTACGGTGTTGGGATAATAGAGGGTGTACGTTGTGGCACCGCTCACCGCTGTTCCTTCGAAGGGGCCGGAGGTTTTGTTCTCCTCGCCTTGATAGGTGAAGTCTGTGCTGCATCCTTTGTAGGTATCGTCGGCATCGAAGCCTGCCACGGTCAGTTGGTCTTCGGCTTGCCAGGTCAGTTTCAGGTCGGCGTCATTGTATGCTACGCGGGTTTGCGTGCTTTCATCGGTAGGAGTTCCCACGGTCAGGACAAGGGTTTGGGAGTTCTTGGGGGTGTCGGCGGCGGTGTTGCCGGTGAGTTTGGGAAGTTCCCGGTCGGCAGAGCATCCTGCGACCACGACTACCAGTACGGTCAGTAAGGCCGCGCTTATGTATTTCATCGCTTTCATTGTTCTATGGTTAGAATGTCGTTAATAAGATCTTCCAGGTCGCTGCTGCTTGCGCTGTTGTAACCGCTACGGCTGCTGCTTCTGTAGGAGCCGGTGTTGAATGCGCTGTTACCGTCATTTACTCCGGGCAGGTTGCCGCTTCCAGCTATCACGCCTTCGTTCTCCATTTGCATCACCTCTATACGGGGCGGTACGTACTTCTGTTTGGTTCGTTTCATAATCGTACTTTATTCATTGGGGTTAATAATAGAGGGATTTGTCGTATATCCCGCCGGTTTATTCATTAAGAAACGCATGTGCGGCTACAGTCGTTTCGGCATCAGTCGCTTTGTACATATGATTGTGTGGGGTTACTTGCATAGTAACGGCAGACAACTATAGCGGTGCAGGTTGAAAAAGCGTTTTTGGACGGCACTAAACCAGAGAATGAACATATATATTGAAGTTGTCTTGGCAATAAGGCGCACAAATAGTGCATCCGTTTTCAGGGGTTGGAAGCGGAATTGTATTTCGTATATCTATTAGAATAGTAAAGAGGAGTCCAGATAGTAAAATATAAGATTAAACGGTTGTTTTATTAGCATTCGTTTGCATACTTGTCAAAAAGTATGCACCTTTGCACACGTTGTCTGCCGTTACTATGCAAGTAATATCATCTCAATAAAGTGCCGTACAGCATATTGATGCTATCTGCTTTCTTCTTTTTGCTTCCTTTCACTAAAGCGATCACCTGTCTGTTTACTTTATCTATCACCTCCGCATCGAAGGGCTTCAGATAGCTCATTGTCACCCGTATGGACGAATGTCCCAACGACTGGCTGATAAGTCCCAGAGGTGTTCCGCTATGATAAGCCAGCGTCGCCCAGGTATGCCGTGCCGTGTACGAGCTCACGGAAACGCCGGGCAGGAGTTTCTTCATCAACCGTGCCAGTTCCCGGTTGAAGCGGCGCAGTGTATCCTGATAAAGATGATACCGTTCTTTACCCGGAGATGCTTCATTCAGTATTGGAAACAGATACTCCGATCCAGTCCTGTTTTTGTACTTCTGCAACAACCGGAACGCATCCGGAGGCACGTCCACCACCATCAGCTTGCCTGTCTTATGCCTCCGGTAGATGATACGCCTACCTTGCAAGTCCTGCTTCCGCAAATGTGCCAGATCGATGAAAGGCATACCGCGAAGCATGAACATCAGTAGGAAGTAGGCCAGCACACGCTGTTGGGGTAACGACAATGCGCTGAAATCCGTAGTCTCCAACTGCCGCATCTGTTCCGCCGTCAGTGCCCGCTTGGTGCGCGACTCCACTTTGGTGTACACTTCCTTGAACAATACCGGGTTGTAGCCCGCCACACCGGGCGGCATCCGGCGGTTATACACCGCCTGAAGCGTGCGCATGTAAGTGGAAACTGTGTTCGGGCTGCATTCACATTCCATCAGCCACGTTTCATACTCCTTCAGCCGTTCCGGTGTAAAGACATCCTGTATCGGTGCAAGGACGTTCGGCACTGATGCCGGATCAGTTCGCATCGATACAGGGGTATTCCAAAAACGGGTAAAAGAGTGCAGTACGCTCCGGTAAACATGTGCCGCCGGAAACTTCCCTTCTTTTTCCAGGTCGACAATTACCGTCTCCATGTAGCCGGTCAGGTTATCGCCTGCCGACATCACATCTTTCTTTTCTTTATCTTCCATACAGTACTAAAATAAATCTTCATCCAAACAGGCACAAGTTCAGCAATGTTTATGAGAATAAAGAATAACCTGTTCCTGCTGTTCACCAATAGGCATCGTAAATGATGTTTTAGTTTCTTTTCCGTTTAATTAGTATACTCTTACGAAGAAAGCCGATGGATGTGTCTATTTTTGTCCGAAACTAATACAATACATTTATGAAAAAACTTAGCTATCTTGTTTTATTTTTCCTGTTAGCTATTCCTGCATCGGCGCAGAATCAGTTCAAGTTGAGCTCTATTCCTTTTCTTCTTTCCTGGCATAACACGTCTAAATCCTTTCAGATGACAGATATTAATAAGCGTATTTCCACTATTCCGCACAATCTGATTATCCACAACCACCCTGTTGATTACGAAATAGAAAAAGACCGGATCAGCATAACTGCGGCAGGAAAGACGAATCTTTTCAACAGCCCTTCCGGGAAGTCGAAGGTTGCAAACGCTCCGCTTATCCTGTTTGAGCCGGAAGCCGATTTTACAATGAGTGCACGGGTTACAGGCAAATTGAAGTCGGTTTATGATGTAGCTGCCCTTGTCATTTATCAGGATGATGATGTCTGGGCGAAATTCTGTTATGAGAACTCGGTTCATCTTCAGCCAACAATTGTTTCCGTTGTCACCCGTACTTTCTCTGATGACTGCAACTCCATGCCGGCAGGCGATTACGCATATATGGCAGTAGTGAAGAGGGGGGCGGAATATTCATTCTTCTACTCCTCTGACAATAAAAACTGGTTGATGGTCAGGAATTTCAATCTTGAGACGAAGGGGAAGATTAAAGTAGGTTTCGCGGCACACGGTTCTCGTGGTGACGGCTTTACAGGAGTATTCAGTGAGATAAAATATCAGCCGAAAGCTTTGGATGATATGCGAATGTTGTCTTTGTTTTGAAGCTGTATCCTGAAATTTGTACCCTTATTACGGATATGATAACCCCAATTACAGATACCTGATTTCTCAATTGAAATAATTTCTATCTTTGTTGCAGTTCAAATACTTATGAATATGGATAGAGTTATAAAATTAGATAATGTAGATCACTATAACAGTCTCTACGGATTGGAAACCCTGCATCCTCTGGTGAGTGTGGTGGATCTTACCAAAGCAACCAAATCGGTCAATCATATCCAAATGACTTATGGGCTTTATGCACTCTTTCTGAAAGGAGCTAAGAACTGTGATATCAAGTATGGTCGCCAGCATTATGACTATCAGGAAGGAACCATCGTTTGCTTTGCTCCCGGCCAGACTGCCGGAGTAGAGATGCTGAATGATGTAGTGCAGCAAGAAGTGTACGGCATTCTCTTTCATCCCGACCTGATCCGTGGAACCTCCCTCGGAAAGACAATAAAGGATTATACTTTCTTCTCTTATTCAGTAAGCGAGGCTTTGCACCTGTCCGATCAGGAAAAAGAGACCGTGATGGATTGCCTGAAAAAGATCAGTATCGAGCTGGAGCATCCTATCGATAAGCATAGTAAAGCATTGATTGCTATGAATATCGAGCTTCTGCTCAATTACTGTATGCGGTTCTATGAACGCCAGTTCATCACCCGGAGCGGCGCCAATAAAGACTCTCTTACCAAGTTTGAGCAACTTCTGGATGAATATTTCAGAAGCAATCTTCCTGTGCAGGATGGCTTGCCGTCTGTGAAATACTTTGCGGATAAAATCTATCTCTCACCCAATTATTTCGGTGACATGATTAAGAAAGAAACTGGTATGACACCTCAGGAACATATTCAGATGAAAGTGATCGAACTGGCTAAAGAACATATCGTTGAAACGGACGAGACAATCAGTGAGATTGCTTATACCTTGGGATTTCAATACCCGCAACACCTCAGCCGCCTGTTCAAAAAACGTGTCGGCTGTACGCCCAATGAATATAGACTGCAAAATGTACAGTTTTGAAAAAGGATATATTGAACATAGAGACCGTACATCAGTGCAATTGCTGTTTGGGAAATAAGACCTTACATCCGTTGGTGAGCGCCATTGACTTATCTAAAGCCAATGTGATGCAGCGTACTATCAAGTTCGATTTCTACACCATCTTACTGTTGGAATGCGAATGTGAGGATTTCATCTACGGGCGTAAGTATTACGACTATTCCAATGCAACAATGATTTTCCTGACTCCGGGACAGTCCATCAATATCAACGAAGGAAAGGCATTTCCCCGAAAGGGCTGGTTATTGGCTTTTCATCCCGACTTGCTTTGCAGCACTTCATTGGGGAGGAACATTAAGAATTACTCTTTCTTTTCTTATCATCTGAATGAAGCGTTGCACCTTTCCTTGCGCGAAAAGGATAAAGCAATTGAATGTATGTACAATATTGAGAAGGAACTGCAACATGCAATAGACTATCATAGCAAGACCTTGATTTCAAGATATATAGAACTCCTGTTGGATTATTGCTCCCGTTTCTATGACCGTCAGTTTATCACTCGGAATGAAGTCAATAAGGCGATATTGAATAAGATGGATATTGCATTGGATGACTATATCCAGTCCGGACGATTGAAAAACGGTGTACTACCCTCTACAAAATACTGCGCAGATATACTTCATTTATCTCCTCGTTATTTCAGTGATTTATTGAAGTTTGAAACGGGGAAGAATCTGGATGAATACTTCCAGTTGAAAAGGCTGGAAGTCGCTAAAGAGATGCTATTAGGCAAAGGTTATACGGTAAGTTCGGTTGCTGAAAAATTGGGCTATCCAAGCGTACAATATTTCAGCAACCTGTTTAGAAAACTGGTAGGGGTATCTCCCTGCGAATATAGATTGTCACAAAACTAAGTGCTCTTGACATTCTGCGATACCCACATTCCTATATCCTGCTTACTGAGTGCCGCCGCCATCAGGTCGGGGAACTTATCGGGCGTACAAGCAAAGGTAGGCACACCGATATTTGCCAGAAATTCTGCATGATTTTTGTCATAAGAAGGGGCACCGTCATCATTCAGGGCGGGCAGTACGATAAGTTGCACGCCACTATTCACCAGTGATACGAACTTCTTTCGCATTTCTCTCGGATCGCCCCCTTCATACAAGTCGGTCACCAGTACCAGCACCGTATCTTGCGGACGGGTGATTACTCCCTGGCAATAGGTCAGGGCGCGGGCGATATCCGTACCGCCACCCAACTGTACACCGAAGAGTAAGTCTACCGGATCTTGCAAGTCATCGGTAAGGTCTACCACAGCCGTATCAAATACCACCATCCGCGTGTTCACTGCCGGAATGGAAGCCAGTACAGACCCGAAGATTCCGGAGTAAATGACGGATGTCCCCATTGAACCGCTCTGGTCCAGACAGAGGATGATGTCTTTCATCGCTTTCCGTTTTCTGCCGTAACCGATACGGACTTCCGGGATGATAGTCTTGTATTCCGGTTGGTAGTTTTTCAAATTCTTGGTGATGGTGGTCTTCCAGTCTATCTCGTTATAACGTGGATTTCTCCGCCGTGCAGAACGGTTGAGCGCTCCCGTCACAGCCTGTTGGGTAGGGGCGGAGAGCTTGCGTAGCAGTTCGTCTACCACTTTGCGGACTACCTGCCGTGCCATTTCCTTATTCTTTTCAGGAATAACCCGACTGAGTGACATCAGTGTAGCCACAAGATGCACATCCGGCACTACCGTTTCAAGCATTTCCTTTTCCGTCAACAGTGAGGTGATATTCAGTCGTTTGATGGCATCGCGCTGAATGACCTGTACCACAGTCTGCGGAAAGAACTCACGGATATCTCCCAGCCAGCGGCTTACTTTTGGGGCGGATGATCCGAGTCCTCCGCGGCGGTCGCTGTCATATACGGCTTCCAATGACTGGTCGATGCGTTGCTCTTCCGGTGTCAGTGTGATACCCGTTCCGTCGGCTTCGTTTCCGCCCAGTATCAGGCGCCACCTTTTCAGATATTCTTCTTCCATTGCTTTCTCTTTACTTCGTTTCAATTCCTAATAACCGGTGAATCAAGGGAATCACCCTCACAGCTTCCTCTTCATTGTGTGAAGTTGCTGAGGCTGTTGCAGTCTGTATGCCGCCTGCACCTCCCGCCTTGGCTTTCTCACCCAACTTTCGGCGTTCTGCGGGACTGAACTCGCTGAATGTGCGTTTCAGTATGGGAAGCAGTTCCATGAAGGTTTCTTTTTCCTGCGAACATACCCAGTTATTTACCAGGTTCCACAAATTATCATCCAGCAGCAGAATGGAACCGGAAGAACGGAGGAAACCCTCGAACCAGTAGGCCATATCTGCCGGAGCATTACCGATGGAAGAATAATAACTAAGGGTATTCTGCGCTTCTTCGGCTGAAATGTCTCCTTTGTCGTTCAGCAGCCGTGTGGCATAGCCGGACAACAGCGGATGTACATTAACGGATGTACGCACCTGGCGGATGAATTCCAGCCACATCCTGTTCAGTTCCGGATCATTGAGAGTGGAAACTGCGTAATCCGTAGACACCAGTTTGTTGAGTATGTCCGTAGCGGCTTCCTCGTCTATATTGATACAAACAAGTACTCCACCTGCAAGGATACGGGCAATCATAGCTTGGAGCATATCGCCTACCTTTGAGAAATCCAGATTGCGGACATTGCCGTAGCGGACGATATTTACCAGATCGGGTACTGCCTCCATCATCTCGATGATATCAGTGGAGGCAGCCGAGAGGCGGTCGAGTTGCACCGTCATGGCTTCCACTAAGTCCGGTAGATTGGCAGGGATTACCCGGTCGAGCAGCCGGGTGAGTTCCGGAATATGCCGTATCTCTTTCGTCTGTTTGAGCAGAAACTTCTGCGTTGCTTCTTCCAGTGTATTTCCCCAGATAGCCTTTTCGATGATGCTTATAATCTGTTCCGGCTTGTGGTAGAGTGTCCATTTTTCTTTGAAAGTACCTTTACCGTCAGTACCGCCCGGAATTGCCCAATCTATGTCGAGCAGGTGCAGGCGATGGAAGAAGATACTTCTATCCAGATCATTCGGTTTACGAAGGTCGAGAGTCAGCTCTTTGATTTCGGCTGTAAATGGAACACGCAGCCGTTTTTGAGTCTTTTCCACATCTACCAGCAAGGGAACTTTGGGTACATCATCGGGAACACGCCCCAGACGGTTACTGATGATAAGTTCTTCCTTGATGATTTGTAAAAGGATATCGTCGCCAAAGCCCATGACGGTGGTGATGGCTTCATTAAACTCAGCCAGTGAAGGGACTGGGAGATTACGTAAAGCAGCCGTCACCTGTGCCAGACGCACAGTTTCGATGACGTGGGCTACGGAGATATCCATATTCTTCTTGCGGAAAAGGGAAGCAGCCTGACTGATCCAGAGGGTACCGTCGTCCTGCGGATGATGCCAAAGATAATGATACCAGCCCGGAGATTCTATACCGGCTCCGTATCCGCTGCGGAAAGCAAGCCGGTCGTATGTCCAGGGAATCCAGGTACATTCTATTTTTATTTTGGGCAGTCCTTTCAGCAGTTCGTTATCCTCTTTTACTTTAGGCATATTTTCGAGGGCGGGCACATGCCAGGCACCACAGACCACGGCGATGCGTTCGAAGTTTTCTTTCTGTGCCGTGCGGATCATCTTACGCATCCAGGCTTCGCGGAGCTGGTCACGGGGAGAGGTATGTTCGGGCAGTTCCTCCCGCAATGCGGTTACGGCTTCTTTCACAGCCTGAAATACATCGGCACTGTCTTTGCGGTGCTCAATGGTAGTTTCCCACCATGACTCCCCGTCTGTATATCCGGCCGCTTCTGCCAGATAGTCAAAAGGATCTCTGTATACGGTGGGGATAATCTCCTCCTGTTGTTCTTCGGTTGTATTATGGGGCTCCTGATTTTGCGCCATCGAATGTACCAGTGGTAAATCGAAGAAGCGTAACGGTACTTCGTTCCGCAGGGCATAAACTATCGTCTGCCATTCCGGAGAGAATTCGGCAAACGGATAGAACACCGCATTCTGTGGCTGGTCGGGTTGATAGGCGAGTAAGGCGACGGGTGGTTCCATCTGCTCATTCAGCACGCATGGAAGCAGAGTCTCGGCTTCTGCCGGACCTTCCAGCAAGATGAGATCGGGCTGAAGCTCTTGCAGGTATTCCAGTACGTTCCGGCATGAACCGGGACCGTGATGCCTTATTCCTAATAAGTGAATTGCCATTCTTTTAATCTTTTAGTTCGTATGATGGAGTGGGAGGTATCAGATCATATCCCTTGAAGCACGGTAGATATCTTTCCATCCGTCGCGGTTCTTCACTACCGTCTCCATGTATTCCTGCCATACCACTTTATCCTGTACCGGGTCTTTCACCACTGCTCCGAGAATGCCCGAAACAAGGTCTTCGGCATGTATCTGTCCGTCTCCGAAATAACCTGCCATGGCCAGACCGTTATTTACCACCGAGATAGCCTCGGCCGTACTTAATGTACCACTGGGTGCTTTCAACTTCGTCTTTCCATCATTGGTAGCTCCCTGCCGCAGTTCACGGAAAATGGTTACTACACGACGGATTTCTTCAAGTGCCGGTTTCTCTGCCGGAAGTTGCATCACCTTTTCAAAGCTTTCCACGCGGCGGCGTACAATGTCTATCTCTTCGTCAATCGTATCCGGTAAAGGGAGAATAACGGTATTGAAACGCCGTTTCAAGGCACTCGACAAATCATTAACTCCTTTGTCACGGTTGTTTGCTGTTCCAATGATATTGAAACCGCGTATCGCCTGTACTTCTTTATTCAACTCCGGAACCGGAAGTGTTTTCTCCGAAAGAATTGTGATCAGAGTATCCTGCACGTCAGAGCCGATACGTGTCAACTCCTCGATACGTCCTATCTTGCCTTCTTGCATGGCCTTCATAATTGGGGTTTGCACCAGTGCACCTTCACTGGGTCCTTCTGCCAGTAGTCGGGCATAGTTCCAACCGTAGCGGATGGCTTCTTCTCCTGTTCCGGCAGTACCTTGCACTATCAGTGTGGAGTTACCGGAAATGGCGGCAGCAATATGCTCGCTCACCCAGCTTTTCGCCGTACCGGGAAGTCCGTATAGCAGCAATGCGCGGTCTGTTACCAAGGTAGCTACTGCTATCTCCATCAGACGGCGGTTACCTATATATTTAGGTGAAACTTCAAATCCGTTCTTCAGTTTGCCACCCATCAGGTAGGTGACTACCGATTGCGGAGACATTTCCCAATTTTCGGGAACAGAGTTTGTTTCATTCTTTTTCAGTTCGTGCAGCTCTTCTGCGAATTGCTGTTCGGCATGTTGTCTAAGTAAGGTACTCATATTGTTTTGTATTATTTATTGTCATTAAACAAGCTGTTTATTTTTTCTTTCATTCTCATATATTCCGCTGTCAGTCGGCAGAATTTGGCAATGGCATGGTCGGCATCGTATGCCACTGCCTGTTGTTCCACTTTGGGCAACATCTCCGGAGGAAAGTATAGCGACAGGCGTTCTGCCATCTCTTTCGGATAATAGTAATAATTGCTATGGAACAATCTTTGTAAAGCTCGTGTGGAGAATTTTATTCCCCATTGCGTCCCGTCCGCATTATACCAGGGTTCGGGAATATAATTGCTCTTGCTGTCTGTCTGGAAGTTGATTTCCTCCCGTTGCTCCGGTGTCAGTAATCCTATCAGCGAAGAGGCGTAGGCTTCATTTGCATCTTCTTTCAGGGTTTGATACGCCCATAGATTGTCACCGAAGTTTTCTATCGGCTGGCATAAGTTGAAGTAGGAACCGAATGGTGGTTTCTTTGCCAGTTTTGCGGCGGCTTTCTCCGGTGAACAGTCGTAGAACTCTGCCCAGAAACTGAGCGGTACACGTTCGGCGAGCTGGCGGAGCAGAAACTCTTCATCTTTTTCTTTCTTGTTGGAACTGACCTCTTCCAAACCCAATTTCTTCATCTCAGGTGTAAAGGTGATTTTATCGTATGACCAGCCCAGTAACATCTTATAATGAAGTTTTCCACGCAGCAGGTCACAGTATGTTTTTACCAGTTCCGAGTCGGGCAGACTGCATAACAGGCGACGGGCGGTTTCTTTTACATTACTGCTTCGGTCGGTAGTGGCAATCTCTTGCAGGAAGTTTTCATCCGTTTTACTCAGATTGGTGCGCAGGCATTGTATCAGTTCGTCGCGGTGGGCGGCAGATTCATTTTTCAGTTCGGTTTGCAGCAAGGCAAGTCCCTGTCCGGGGTTCTCTTTTCTCAGGCGTTGCAGCATCCGTTTTCGTTCTTCATGCGAGGCTGTTTCCCAGGTTTCGTTTCCGGTATCTCCCCAGTCCGGTAATTCCATGTGGGTAAGCAGCCAGCGTCCACGGTTACCTGTTAAGGAAGAAAGCAGTGCTTGCTCTTCGTGCTTATCGGGATTATTGCGGTCGTAGGCATGTGAGATTAGCGTCCGCAGATAGAATGGCGGAATAAGCTTGTTGCACCGGGCAGCTTTCCGGTAGGCATATAATAAAAGATGCCGGTTCTGTTCATTGACCATCTGAATCAGCAGGTCGCCGATATTCCGGTCGAAATAGGGCAGACTGTCATCCGGAGCTTCATTCATGGTGATAGCTTCTCCGGCAGGTAACGGTTCCATTCCGGCACGGCTGTAGGCGAAAGTCAGGGCTGAAAACTGATAGAAAGCGTCTTCCGCATCTTCGCTCTTTTCTTGCAGCAGCCGGAAGTTTTCTTCCAGATTTTCCGGTAAACCGTTCGGAATGAATTCTTTGGCAGCGGTTCCCAATAAGGCTGCATTAATGATTGGTTCAGTTACGTTCATCTCTCCAAATATAATAGTCAGATTGATACCACATTGAATTTAGCTCCCAGCAATTGGCGTCTGCCAGAAAGAAGGCGGCAAACGGCTTTCCACCCGTGACGGACAGGATGTCTGTTCGGGTGATGTCTTGCATCTGCACAGACATCAGTTCACTGTTTGCATCCTGTACACAGAGTTGTTTCCCTTGAACAGCCAGTCGCAGATTTTCTACTAATACAGGTACATTTTCGGCAAATGGGTTCTGTTGCAGGGCTTTCCTGTATCGGGCGGTTGCTTCTTGCAGATTCGCACAGAAATGCGGGGTAACCGCTTCTTCGGATAATTCACATTCTTTGAATAAGGCTCGAAGACTGCCTACTCCTTTATAATAACAGAGTTTTCCGTCGTAGGTACTGCCGGGAACAAGATTGAATTCCGCCAAGGTTCCAGGAGCTGTGAAACTGAGATAGATGGCGAAACGATTGCTCCGGCATCCGTATAGCCAGTAAATATCATTATTCAGCTCGTTTATCTTCTGACTTCTCTTATGGAGTACCAGCCACTGGTCGGTAATTGTTTCGCCCGCCAGCACATCTTCTTTTGCTTGCGGATAACCTATCTGTGTGCGGATTTCCTGTTGCCACTCTTCCGGTTGCAGGTCCAGGTTCCGGTAACTCTTCATCAGGAGGTAGAGTTTTCCGAGTTGGTCGGTTAACTTGTATTTCCAACTTTCCTCGTAGAAGTTTATTTCCTGAATGGCTTTCAACCGATTGGCAAGTCCGGGAGCCTGGGCGTCGACCATGCGGCGGGCAATACCGTCGAAAAGAGTATAAGCCCGTTCCGGTATATTGATTAATCCGTTGCGTAGCAGGTCTTTCAGCCAAATCTCCAGTTCATCAATACCGTTCAGCACCTTTTGGTGGCGCATAGCCTGACGTTTGGCTTGTGCAGCTTCATCTACAGGCGTGTCGTTTTGGGCTTTCTGTTCCTTCTTTTCGGCTTTTTCTTCCCGCTTGGAAAGCCAGGAAGTCACCCATTCCGGTTCGTCCGCTTCTTTGAACTGCTCAGCTTGTGCGGCATATAGAAATAAGAGTCCCAATCCATGCTTGCATGGAAACTTCCGGCTGGGACAGGAACATTTGAATGCTACGTTTTTTGTATCGATTACGGTCTGGTATGGAGTTTTCCCACTTCCCTGGCAATGCCCCCAGATAGCACGGTCACTGTGTTCCAGCAACACCCACTTGGCTCTTGTCGCCAACCCTTTTCCGGCTTTTACGGAGGCTGCATCCGGGGCTAATTGTATGATTTGTTCTTCTGTTAGATTTAATAACATGATAATCTTAGTCAGCTATTAGTGTGTTTTTAGATTGCAAGTATAATGCTTTTTTTCTGTTTTTCAGATTTTTCGAAGAGAAGAGTTTTCTGTTTTTACCGGAAATCATTTGATCCGTATTCTTAAAGCCGGGAAAGATTCTGTAACTTTGCGGCAACAGGTATCACATACCTGCGAGTAATATATAAAACCAACTTGTATGGATTTTGAAACTTGCATAGCCTCTCATTCTTCAGTTCTGATGGAAGGGGCATTGGGAGAACGATTGAAGCGTGAGTATGGTCTCACCATCAATGGCAGTGTAGCTATGGCTGATTTGATTTATAGTCAACAGGGGCGGCTGGCATTGGAAACTCTTTGGCGGAGCTACATGAGGATTGCTGAAAAATACAATCTACCGTTCTTGGCTACCACCCCAACCAGACGGGCCAATAAGCAGCAAGTTATTCAGGCCGGGTATGATGAGGCTATTATTGAGGATAATGTCAGGTTCCTCCGTAAAATAAAGGAGACATCAAATATTGAAATGTATATTGGCGGTCTGATGGGGTGTAAAGGAGATGCTTATACAGGCGCCGGTGCTCTGAACATTGAGGAAGCTCACGACTTTCATCATTGGCAGGCGCAACTATTTAAACTTGCGAAAGCAGATTTCTTGTATGCAGGAATTATGCCTGTGTTGGCTGAGGCAACGGGTATGGCGAGGGCTATGTCCGATACCGGAATCCCCTATATCATTAGTTTTACCATCCAAAAAGACGGGAAACTTATTGATGGGCATACCATCGACTATGCTATCCGCTTTATCGATGATAATGTATCTCGCAAACCGGTGTGCTATATGACAAACTGTGTACATCCCTGCATCGTCTATGAAGCTCTTGCGCACAACTTCAACCAGACCGAGGCTGTCCGAACACGGTTCATCGGTATTCAGGCCAATACTTCCGCATTGTCTTATAGTGAACTGGACGGTTCCGCTGATCTGCAATCTTCTTCTCCTGCCGACTTGGCTGAAGGTATGATGAAATTGAAATCAGAATATGATTTTAGGATATTTGGCGGCTGTTGCGGAACGGATGATACACATATGGAAGAAATCGCCAAGTCTATATCTTGCGGAGCATTGTCCTGATGCTTTCAATCTTTTCCGAAAATCGCAAGTTTGGATAAGTTCATTCTTATCGGATATGCCTACATTTGCTCCATAAACAATAAATATGAAAAAAATCATGGAAGACTTTGTTGGAGCATTAGTTTGTGATCATAAGAATGATCGAATACCGGAGGAATATAATTTCTTTGGAAAACTGGTAGGAGTGTGGGATCTTGATTGGAACGATCATCTGCATGAAGCAAAAAAAAGACGTGTAAAGGGAGAATGGATTTTCTCGTGGGTACTGGAGGGTATGGCTATTCAGGATACTTTCATCGTACCTTCAAGAGTTGAAAGACTTACAGATATTCAGCCGGATGCGTCGTATGGTACAACTATCCGCATCTTTAACCCCAATACTCTGGCATGGGATATATTCTGGGGAGAACCGGGCGAATCTATCAGATTGGAAGCCAGAAAAGTGGATCAGGAAATAGTTTTGACGGAAATCACTCAGCAAAGTATGAAGTGGATATTTTCGGAGATAACGGATACTTCTTTTGTTTGGAAACGGATACGTAGACAAGAGGATGGAAGCTGGCGTCTGGAAGTTAAAGCATTGGGGACACGAAAAACGGTATAAGATGGAAGAGCATATATGTCAAAGCTGTGGAATGACTATGGCTGCTATACAGCATTTCGGCACAAATAAGGATCATAGTCTCAATAAGGATTATTGCAGTTATTGCTATCAGAACGGAGAATTTACCGAAGAATCTACTGCTTACAGTTATCTGAAACCTGTGAATCAGGTAGTCGATTATATTCAATCCAATTTGCAGGAAAAAATAGAGTTGACCACTTTGGCAAATCTTGCGAATATCTCCCATTTTCATTTCCATCGGATTTTTAAGTCTGTCATGAATGAGAATGTCGGAGAATATGTCCAGCGAGTCAGATTAGAGAGAGCGGCTTTCAAATTGCAGACTACCAATATGAACCTTACGGAAATAGCCGAGCAGGTAGGATACCAAACCCAGTTCGCCTTGTCCAAGGCCTTTAAGAAGTATTTTAATATATCTCCGAGCACGTACAGGAACATGCCTACGGATTTAACCATTCCCGTTCGGCGTGAGGAATGCGGAATTTCTGATATACGGCAGGATATTCGAGTTATTGAGCCTGTGGAAGTGGTTTATATCCAAGTCGCCAACCCGTACAAATATATAGATGCATTTACCAAGGCATGGGACAGGTTGTTAAAATACGTAAGGAAAAGAGGCATACCGGATGGAGAAACAGAGTATTTCACATTTTCTCGTGATGTCCCTACAATTATAACTTCTCCGGAACAGCAACGGATCTTTGTTTGTGTTAATAATTCCGACCATCTGGAACCTTCCGGTACTATTGGAGTACAAACCATAGAAGGAGGAGAGTATGCTGTTTTTACAATGTATGGCGCATACAGGCAATTGCCGGATGTATATACTTATATATATCGGTACTGGTTATTCAACAGTGACTATCAGATAAGAGACAGCATGGTCTTTGAAAAGTATTTGAATTCACCTGACGAAGTAGAAGAAGACAAGCTTATGACTGAAATCTATATTCCTGTTTCTAAGAAATAAATGTGCATATATATAGGTATACCGTATATATACGATTCTATTCCAGAATCGGGAATTCGGGTATGAATATCTGTAAATCATATACAACCTTTTTTATTTAATCGCAGTATATTTGCAGTCAGAAGTTTAACACTAAAAATAGATGATGATGAAAACAATCCTAAGCATTCTGACTCTGTTCGTCATGCTATCATGCAGCACGGCGGTGAAAGAGAATACCGTTCAACCCAATATAACAGAAATGAACAAGAAGAATATCGGAAATCTCTTAGCACTCTATCCGAAGCCGATGACGGTTGTCGGTGCGCAGGTCGAAGGAAAAGTAAACTGGCTCGTTGTCGGGCATACGGGCATTATCGGTCACGACCGTATCCTGCTTAGTATGAACAAGCAGCATTATACCAATCAGGGAATCAGGAAATCAAAGAAACTCTCCATCAATCTCGTTAGTCGTGAGATACTGTCCAAAGCCGACTATGTGGGAAGCGTGAGCGGTGCGGCAGTCGATAAGTCGAATGTGTTCGCTTATCATATCGGGGAGAACGGTACGCCTGTCATCGACGAATCCCCTTTGACGATGGAATGCAATGTGGTGGACATTTACGAAACCGATGGCTTCGACAACTTCATCTGCACTGTAGTCAATACCTATGCTGCTCCCGATGTACTCGACAGTACTGGCAAACTTGACTATACCCAGTTAAAGCCCGTTTTGTTTGCGTTTCCTACTTATTCCTATCTTGCAACAGGAGAGATAATCGGCAAATGTCTGAATCTGGATAAACAGCCCGCTATGTGCGCCAAACTGCCTATGGCGACAGATGGTATCGTGCGGCTGTCGAAAATCGAGGTTTGGCCGGAGTATCTCGAAGAATATATGAAATATGCGACCGAAGTGGGAGAAGTCTCCTTGCGCACTGAACCGGGAGTATTGACCATGTATGCTGTCCGCGAAAAGGAGAATCCCGGTATGATAACCATTCTCGAAACTTATGCGAGTAAAGCGGCTTATGAATCTCATATCGCATCGGAGCATTTTCAAAAGTACAAACAAGGAACGTTGCACATGGTCAAGTCTCTCGTATTATCAGACCAGACTCCGCTAAACCCTGCAAACTGCCTCAATAACTTCATTCAATAACCGAAACGCTAATTGATCAGACCATGCGAATGAACTTACTTTCTTTTACCTGATTCTGTCGTTTTTACGCGAGTTCTTTGTATATTTGCCTCTTAACTTTTAAAATACCACAGTTATGAGAAAAGTACAACTATTGTTAGTTTGTTTAGTGCTTTCAGTGGCTGCTTCTGCTGCTGATAAGGTAGTTAAGTTACCAAAGCCCAATTTGAATCGTGCCGGTACGGTAATGAAAGCATTGTCTGAGCGTCAGTCTACACGTGAATATGCTTCGAAAGCATTGAGCCTTGCTGACTTGTCGGATTTATTGTGGGCTGCTAACGGAATCAATCGTCCGGAGTCTGGAAAGCGGACAGCTCCATCGGCTTTGAATAAGCAGGATGTAGATGTATACGTGATATTACCTGAAGGGAGCTATGTGTACGATGCGAAAAATCATCAGTTAAATCTGGTTTCTGAAGGAGATCATCGCGATGCTGTTGCAGGTGGTCAGACTTTTGTAAAAGCGGCTCCGGTATCTTTGGTACTGGTCAGTGATGTTTCTCTCTTTGGCGATGCTCAGAAGCCACAAAATCAGATGGTTGGAGCTATGGATGTTGGTATCGTTTCGCAGAATATCTCTTTATTCTGTGCTAATGCTAAATTGGCTACAGTGCCACGAGGTTCGATGGATGCCACTCAGTTGAAGAAAGTATTAAAACTGAAAGATAGTCAGATTCCTATGTTGAATCATCCTGTAGGATACTTTAAATAATGGAATAGATAAAAAATACCAACTTTGATATGTCGGGGGAAAGATGCTATGGAAATAATGATTATCTTTGAACGACTAAAAAGAAAAGTGTATGGCAATGGTATATAATGCACAGTTGCGTAAACTTCCTATCGGGATACAGACGTTTGAAAAGATTCGGGAAGGTAACTATCTGTATGTAGATAAAACCGAATTTGTGTGGAAGATAGCTTCTGCAGCAATCCCTTACTTCCTGAGCCGTCCCCGTCGTTTCGGTAAGAGCTTGCTTTTGTCTACTTTCGAGGCTTACTTTGAAGGAAAAAAAGAACTGTTCACAGGGCTGGCTATCGAACAGTTGGAGACGGAATGGAAGAAGTTTCCGGTGCTGCACTTGGACTTGAATGCGGAAAAGTATGACTCACTGGAACGGCTGCATAATATTCTCGGTCGTCAACTGACACTGTGGGAACTTCAATATGGTAAAGGTGCTGACGAAATTACTCTTTCCGGACGCTTTTCCGGCATCATCCGTCGTGCTAGCGAACAAGCCGGCTGCGGTGTGGTTGTCCTGATAGACGAATACGACAAACCTTTGTTACAAGCCCTTGACGGTGATGACGAGTTATTGGAAGATTATCGCAAAACTCTGAAAGCTTTTTACGGTGTGTTGAAGAGTGTCGATCGATATTTGCGTTTTGTCTTCATTACGGGAGTGACGAAATTTTCGCAAGTCAGTGTGTTCAGTGATCTGAATCAGCTAAATGATATCAGCATGAAGCCTCAGTATGCCACACTTTGCGGTATTACTGAACAGGAATTAGTCGATGTTTTTACTCCGGAACTTCAATGTCTGGCAGAAGCCAATGGGCTGATTTGGGAAGAAACTCTGCAGAGAATGAAATCTATGTATGATGGTTATCATTTCTGCGAGTTTGCTAAAGGTGTCTTTAACCCATTCAGTGTGCTCAATGTATTTGACGGTTATAAGTTCGACAACTACTGGTTTCAGACCGGTACTCCGACTTTCCTCGTCCACATCTTGCAAAAAACAAAATATGATTTGCGTACTTTGCTCAATGGCATTGAAGCCCCTTCTTCCGTATTTTCCGAATATCGGGTGGATTCCAATAATCCTATTCCGTTGATTTATCAAAGCGGCTATCTGACAATCAAAGGCTTTAATGAGCGTTTTCGTAGTTATCTGTTGGAATTTCCCAATGACGAAGTACGTTATGGTTTTATTAATTTCCTTGTGCCGTTCTATACCGGAGTGATAAATGACGATCAGGGGTTTTATATCGGTAAATTTGTCAACGAACTGGAGAGTGGTGATTATGATGCTTTTCTTACCCGCTTGCAAGCTTTCTTTGCCGACTTTCCTTATGAACTGAATGAACAGACTGAACGTCACTATCAAGTTGTATTCTATCTTGTTTTTAAATTGATGGGACAGTTTACTCAAGTTGAAGTACAAAGTGCCAGAGGGCGTGCAGATGCTGTAGTGAAAACTCCTCAATACATTTACGTCTTCGAATTTAAACTGCATGATACTGCGGAGGCTGCGTTGAAGCAAATTGATGAGAAAGATTATTTGATACCTTATCAGGCTGACGGACGGGAAGTGATAAAACTTGGTGTGGAATTCAGTGCTGAGAAACGCAATATTAATCGCTGGCTGACTGTAATGTCATAATAAAAAGGGTTATCCTCTTCAAGAAGATAACCCTTACATTACATGAATTTACTCTATTTTTTTAGCCTTGTTTATTTGGCATCTTCAATAATAGAACAGATACTAACCCGGTTCCAGTCTGGTTCTGTGAACATGTCACCCACTCCCTGACCTTCGGCAGTAATACGTGACGGGTTGATTTTATACTTATTGACCAAGATTGTCTTTACGGCTTCGGCACGCGCTTTAGCTATTCTTGCATTGACTTCGGCACTACCTTCCGGTGAAGCGTAGCCTTTAATCACCACTGTTGTATTTGCGTATTTCTTCATGTAAGAAGCCACACGTTCCACATTTGGCAACTGAGAGGCATCGACTGTAGATCTACCTTGTCTGAAAGTAATGATGGATTCCGGAATACGGCTGGTCTCCACTACCGTCTCAACAGGGATTACCCGGTTCTGTAAGTTGTTTACTTCTTGTTGCAGTGCGCTGATCTTCTGTGCGTCAATATTGATCTGACCGTTCTTCTCATTCACTTGTGAGCGAAGATTATTGATAGAATTGTTCAGGTCGCTAATCTCGGCCGGATCATAGAGTTTAGCCAAGGTAAAGTGATGGCTTCCGTTGCTACCACCAAAGTGGTAAGCTACACCTGCTGTTAGTTCAAAGGCGGCATTGTTCACATTAAATCGGCTACGGTTGTGGTCGCCTTGCATATCATATACCAATGCCGGTTTGACTCCTATCGTCCAGGCTTTAGCTTCTCCGAGATTGAAGTTGAAATTCATTCCGAAACGGCTGGACCAGGAGTTCACATCTCCAGGGCCGTCCATGTAGTAGTGCAGCCATCCCGCACCGGCTACGGCCTCTACTTCGAATATGCGCGGAGTACCTGTATAGCCTGCGAACAGGTTCATCAGGTTGACTTTACCCAATAAGCTAAGGTCTGAAGCATCAAAAGCTGTCTTACTGTTCGAGGTGTTTATATATCCCATGCCTTGAACTCCCAGTCCGAAAACGGGGGTAAGTTGCTTCGTAAACTCAATTCCCAAAGCCGGGCGGGCATTCTTGAAGAAAGCGCTGTGGCTTACAGGAGTTATAATACCGGTTTTTAGTTCTATAGACCAATTGTCTGTGAATTTGCTGCCTTGTACGGTAGTCTGGGCATTTGCAGCCAATGCTGCTAAAACAAATGCTGATAAAATAATTGATTTTTTCATAATTGAAATGCATTAATAGTTGATACAATAAAATATAACATGCCCTGAAGTAGTTTATTTGTTTGCTCTTTTCAGGAATAAAGCGGGAGGGTTAGGTTGCAGATTTCTTGTTTGCTTTGATCTTTGTTAAGTTTAAAGTTAGTTTAATCATATAATCTACTCTTTCTCGAATCCCGTTCATTAACGTAACAGCGATTCTTTCTTTAAAAATTTAATTTTCTTCTTCATAATTCATTATTTTAAATTCATAATTAAGGTTGCTGTTCATTTGTAACAACATAATCTTTGAAACATGGTTCGATGTATGAAAGGGTAATTAACAATAATTTAATGTTGCTCAAGATTCAATAAAAAGTTGGCTCGGGTTACTCTCACTACCCTCACTTTTAAAATAGCTTATTGATAATTAGAATATTAAGTGTGGGTGAGAGTAAAAATCCGGCGTGAGAGTAAGCCGCTTACTCTCACGCCGGATTTTTACATTTCTACATCATAACTTCTTCTGTTATACCGTAATACCCCACGTTTGGCGCATATATCGGTTGGTTCTGTAATCCGATGTTTTTTAGCTTTCCTTCCCCGCGTAAGCGGCGGATATGCCCCATTGCGGTCGATTTCATCATGCCGCATACCCTTTGGAAGTCACTTCTTGTCATCATGTGGTGCTGACTGAAGTAGATGGTTAGCCGGCTGTCTATTTCTTCATCCGATAATTTGTTGGAGTGTCCGTTGTGTTTTATATTCTTCAGTTTCACATTTCCGATTTCACTTCTCAGTTCCTGATCCGCCCGGAATTTGATGCCTTTCAGCCTTACTTTCGTATTCTTCCGTTTTGTATCTTCTTTTATTTCTTCCGTGCAGGTCAGGGTAGGGTGGAAGTAACCGATACCATCCAGATGTACCTGCCTGCCTTCCGCCAGTTCTTCACCCATTGCATGAGACAGGGCGTCGAGCACGGCCGATACATCAGTTTCCGTCAGTGAACAACGTTCCTGGATTTTGCGTCGCAACCTGTCGGTTCCTGTTTTTCCGTTCAGTGTGATGCGTGCATGAAGTTTAGTTTCTTCTTGTGACTGGTTGGGAGCCACCGGGTTTTCGTACCATTCAAATAAGATTGCCATAGTTGCTTGTTTTAATTATAAGGTATTAATTTGTTTTACATTAGGGACTATTCTGTTTCCTCCTAAGGAACATCCCGTTTACCCTTAGGAATGATTGGGTATTAACCTTGGTCAACAGGCTTGTCAACGTTGGTTGCTCGGCTTGTTGACCTCCATTGCACGGCCTGTTGACCAAGGTTAACACCCAATAGGACTTACTACAAAGATACAAAATAAGCAGGGCTAAGTCAAGTGATTCCCTGTTTATTTCTCAATTATTATTGAAGCTTTTACTGCAAAATGTATGAGCTGAACTTTTTTGAAATAAATGCAGAATAATATGCTTAAATACTTGACTTTCGCTTTTTGGAGCAGTATCTTTGTAACTCTTTAAAGGAATTATACTATATAAATAAAATTCAAAACAGATAATGATATGAAAATCACTTCAATAAGACATGACAAAGATGCAGGCAGAGAGATGATGACCGTTTATGATGCCGACGTGCTGATGGAGAAGATGAAAACGGAAACCAGAGACGGGTATGTAACGGGGTTACGGACTGTCATCCCTCAGTTGGAAGGTACTGAATCCGCATTCTCTCATATTGACAAACTTCCACGTGTCTATCCTGCTGTGGAGTGCGCCCGGACTAAAGACGGAGGGCGAAGAATGAAACGATACAATGGTCTGGTTCAGCTTGAAGTGAAGAAGCTGGCTGGACTGGCGGAAGCTGAACTGGTGAAACGTCAGGCGATGCTGCTTCCTCAGACGTTTGCTGCTTTTTGCGGTTCCAGCGGAAGGAGTGTGAAGATATGGGTGTGTTTCGCCCTGCCGGATGGAAACTTACCGAAGCGTGAACAGGAGGCCGCATTGTTTCATGCCCATGCCTATCGCTTGGCGGTGAGTTGCTATCAACCGTTGTTCCCATTTCCCATTGCCTTGAAAGAGCCCTCACTGATGCAAAGTTGCCGGATGACACTCGATGAACATCCCGGATACAATCCTCATGCAGTACCTTTCTGTCTGGAGCAGCCATTCTCCATGCCCGGAGAACAGACCTTCCGGCAACGGCAGTTGGCTGAGAAAAATCCGTTACTGAGGCTGGAACCGGGTTTTGAAACATCGCAGACCTTCACCATGCTTTTTGAAACCGCCCTCGATAAGGCGCTCCGGGATATGGAGAACTGGCGACGGGGAAATAATCTCCAACCGTTGCTTGTCCGCCTTGCGGAGTATTGCTACAAGGCGGGCATACCGGAAGAGGAAGTTGTGAGGCAGACGATTATTCATTATTATGCACAGGCGGAGCAGCAAACGGTACGTGCTATGGTTCATAATATTTACCAAGAGTCTAAGGGCTTTGGCTCTAAAACTATTTTGACTCCGGAGCAGGATACCGCTCTGCGCCTGGAAGAGTTTATGGAACGGCGCTATGAGTTTCGTTATAACACGGTGTTGAACGATCTGGAATACCGTCAGCGGAATTCCATTCATTTCTATTTCAGACCGGTGGATCGGAGGGTACGCAATACGGTGGCGATTAATGCCCTGAAAGAGGGGATTCGTGCCTGGGACCGTGACGTGGAGCGTTATCTGACATCAGAGTATGTGTCTTTGTACAATCCTGTTGAAGAATACCTTTGCAGTGTGGGGCGTTGGGACGGAAAAGACCGCATCCGGGCGCTTGCCAATCTTGTGCCATGCAATAATCCGCATTGGCGGGAGTTGTTTTATCGCTGGTTTCTCAGTATGGTGGCTCACTGGCGTGGGCTCGACCGCCAACATGGAAACAGTACGTCGCCATTACTGGTTGGGGCACAGGGGTATCGTAAGTCTACCTATTGTCGCATTATTTTGCCGCCTGAACTGCGTTTTGGATATACGGATAGTCTTGATTTTAAGAGCAAACAGGATGCGGAGCGTTATCTGGGGCGTTTTCTGCTGGTGAACCTGGATGAGTTTGATCAGATTAGCTCCAACCAGCAGGGGTTTCTGAAACATCTTTTGCAGAAACCTGTGGCAAATTTGCGGAAACCTTACGGTTCTACCATTCAGGAAGTGCGCCGTTATGCCTCGTTTATTGGTACCAGTAATCAGATGGACCTGCTTACCGATCCCAGCGGCAGTCGTCGTTTTATCTGTATCGAAGTGACTGCACCTATTGATACGAATGTCACCATCAACTACAAGCAATTGTATGCTCAGGCCATGGATGCCATTTATAAAGGTGAGCGCTACTGGTTGAATGATGAGGACGAAGCTATCCTGAAAGAGACCAACCGGGATTTTGAACAGGTCAGTCCGCTCGAACAGCTTTTCCACTGTTATTTCCGGGTGACGGAAGAAGAACGGGAAGGGGAATGGCTGACCGCAATGGAGATATTCAATTATCTACAGCAGAAAACCCGCGATAAACTGTCGGTCAGCAAAATAGGGCACTTCGGCCGTTCGCTGAAGAAATTGGATATCCCTTGCAAGAAGTCGAATAGGGGGACGATGTATCATTTAGTGAGACTTGGATAATGGCTGAAACAATTCCTCAATTCTACAAGAGAATACAACGTTGCGATCCGAAACTGGATGCAACTTATTCTAAAGGGAAAGAATATTTCAATATCTTCTCCCGCCGGTGCAATTTCGGTACTGTGCAATTCAGCTATCGGGATTTCTATAAAGTAACTTTAATCATGGGTATTGGGAAATTATATTATGCTGATAAATGGATTCTGGTAGATCGTCCGGCGCTGCTGTTTTCCAATCCTCTTGTGCCTTATGCTTGGGAGTCTGTCAGTGAAGAGCAGAGGGGTATGTTTTGCATTTTTAATGAGCAGTTTGTGCAATCCGAAGAGAAGAACGGCTCTTTGGCGAATACACCTTTATTTAAACTGACGGGTGACAAAGTCTTCTTCCTGGATGAATCTCAACTGATGAAAGTACAAAATATATATGCTCAGATGCAGGAAGAGATACAATCCGGTTACACAGGTACACTTGATGTGTTGCGTTGTTATCTTCATTTACTGATACATACGGCCATGAGGATGCAGGATGCTAATCAGTATGAATCGCATCCGAATGCTTCACAGCGTATTGCAGAATTGTTTATGGAGTTACTGGAAAGGCAATTTCCGATAGATTATCCCCGTGCTGCATTAGTTCTGCGTACGCCGACTGATTATGCCAATCGGTTGTCTGTGCATGTGAACCATTTGAATAAGGTTATTAAAGAAACGACAGGAAAAACGACCTCAGTACTTATTGCAGAAAGAATCGTAAAAGAAGCTGTTCAATATCTGCAACATAGCAATCTTTCTATTTCAGAAATGGCATTTGGACTGGGCTTTGAGTCTGTTTCTTACTTTAGTAAGTTCTTTCGTAAACATACAGGTAAGTCGCCGACTGAAGTCAGGGGGAAGGTAACTATTTGATTTGTACAAAGGATGATTTGAATAGTACTCATCCGTCCGTACGCTAACACCTAACTTTGCACCGAAATGAAATATTAAAATTATGAAGTACAGAAAATTAGGTAAAACAGATGTGCAACTTTCCGCTATCGGACTGGGTTGTATGGGAATGAGTGCTGCGTATGGGGTGGCGGACGAAAAAGAGAGTATCGCAACGTTGCACCGTGCCTTGGAATTGGGCATAAACTTTTGGGATACGGCTGATGTGTATGGTAATGGAGCCAATGAGGAACTGCTTTCGAAGATGGTAAGTGAAAAAAGAGACCGGATTTTTATTGCTACAAAGTTTGGCTTTCGTTTACGTAATAATCAAGGCAGTGTATTTGGTGGTGGTGAAAGTTATGTGGACGGTTCTCCCCGGTATATTAAACAAGCGGTAGAAAACAGCCTGAGGCGATTGAAAATAGAAACCATTGATTTGTATTATGCTCATCGGATAGATCCTGCTGTTCCGGTTGAAGAGACTGTGGAAGCAATGGCTGAACTGGTGCGCGAAGGTAAAGTCCGATATTTAGGTTTAAGTGAGTGTTCGCCCGAATCCTTGCGAAGAGCTTGCGCTGTGTATCCTATTGCCGCTGTAGAGAGTGAATATTCTCTGCTGACCCGCGATGTGGAGAAAGAAATCCTGCCACTGACCAAGGAACTGGGAGTTACGTTAGTTCCTTTCTCACCATTGGGTAGGGGGCTGGTTGCCAATGCAATCCGTGTAGAGACATTGGGTGAAAATGACTTTCGCAGGCATTTGCCGAGATACACTGGTGAGCATTGGGTAAATAACCAATATCTGGCTACTGATTTGGCCGGTATGGCTGCGGATAAAGGTGTCACTTCTGCCCAACTTGCATTAAGCTGGATACTGGCACAAAGTGAGAATATCATTCCGATACCGGGTACTAAGCGGATGAAATATTTGGAAGAGAACGCTCGGGCGGTTGATGTGGATTTGTCAGTTCAGGATATGGCGGATATAGAAAAGCTGTTGCAAAAGTATCCCAATGTTGGCAACAGATATAATGAGCATGAATTTAAGTTTGTAAATAAATAAATTTAGTACTGATAAGATGAAAAACTCAATTCCCCGGTATACATTCTATAAGAATAAGTATGGAAGTGAACTTCTGATAGATGTGGTAGAACTGAAATATGTAAAGAGGTTCCTGGCTGAAAGCGCCGTACACACGTTGACTTATTATGACATTACTTTTGTAACAGAAGGGGAAGGGAGTTTTTCTATTGATAACCGGACATATCAGGCTGTTCCCGGTGATGTTTTCTTTTCCAAACCGGGTGAGGTGCGGAATTGGGATACTTCCATTCTTCAAGATGGAAAAAACTGTATCCGGATTGCACTTGCCCGATGAACTTTATAAGCGTATGCTTCAGCTTTTACATGATATTAAGGTAGAAATAGACCAATACAGGCAGGACGATGTACATGTGTTGAGGGCATATCTTTACGAGGCGCTGATGTTACTGAACCGAGCCTATCAGAATCTGATTTCGATGGAAGAGGGGAACAAAGAAGCGGGTGGTACACATATCAGTAAATTTATTGAATTAGTCGGGGCAGATATGAGAGAGCACCATTCTGTCCGGCATTATGCAGACAAACTTTGTATCACTTCCAATTACCTGAATGAGATTGTAAATTCAGCTATGGGAATGAGTGCGAAACAATATAATTGCATTTGAACTTCATTTTTCTACTGTTTCTTATTTTGTGCGATGCTTTCGCCAATGTACGGGTGAGACTCCTTTGGTTTACCGGAGTATGCATAAACCGTAAAAAGTACTATTTCTCCCTTTGTTTTTGTTATGCCGATTTTCTGTTGTGTCCTTATCTTTGCCTCATTCAATAACCATTAAAATAATAGTAGAATGAGAGATGCGGAAAAAACAATCGGGAATATGATTGATAAATTGAAAATCGCTTTCCTGGGTTCGGTGGATGAAGAAGGCTTCCCAAATGTAAAAGCTATGTTGCAACCTCGGAAGCGGGAAGGGATAAAGACGATTTATCTGTCGACAAATACTTCATCGATGCGTGTTGCACAATTCCGGAAAAACAATCGTGCCTGTATGTATTTCTGTGATTCGAGGTTTTATAGAGGAGCAATGCTGCGTGGCACGGTAGAGGTGTTGACGGACAGTGCCAGTAAAGAAATGATATGGGAGGACGGGGATACCATGTATTATAAAGAAGGTGCTACTGATCCCGACTATTGTGTACTGAAGTTTACGGCAACTTCCGGAAGATTTTACAGTAACTTTAAATCGGAGAGCTTTGTTGTGGTGTAATTACGTATTGCTTGGGAGATATCAGATTTCTTCCAATGCATAATACTGGTAGTCGCGGAGAACGGTCTGGAGAAATTTCTCCTGATTGTTCTCACGGGGTGTCACAGAAAGAAGTTCCTGAACTTTTTTTGTCAGTTGTGCAATGTACCGTATGCGGTCTTTTTTCCCGGATTGTAAAGTTCGGGTAATTACGTTTATCTGTTCCAGCGATAAGTCAGCGGCTTGCGGATAAGTAGGCTGGTAGTTCTGGGTCAGATAATCAAATTCGTCAAGGCTGACATGTATCTTGCGGTAGTTTTTCTCTTTGATAACCATGGTACCCGCGGCAAGGTCTCCCATCCGTTGACTATTTTTGGTTAATAGAGCGACTAACAGTCCGAGACCTCCGGTAATCGGACCATCGATAGGGAAGAGGAGCCACCGGAGTAAGTAGGAACTTATGCTCGGAACGGAACCGTCAGCTTTTACAACACGGATATTCATCAGTCGTTTCCCAAGGCTTTGTCCGTAATTGAACATCTCACATAGAAAAGAATAGAACAGCACCGGTAAATAGATTACCGCCAGGAAGAAAATCATAGTGAAATCCGAAGGCAGGCGGAGCTTGGATAATACCGTTACAGTTGAAAATATATAGAATCCAATCAGAACGTAATCAATAATCAAAGCAATGATTCGCTCGCCAATACTGGCGGGCGTCTGGCTGATGCGGACAAATTGCCCTGTAAGAATAGTAGATTCTGCCATTGCTGATTGAATATTTCTAAGTATTTCGTTGCAAATATATCATTATTCTCTTACTTTTGTTATTGATTTCAGACAAAACTCATTCGAAGTCAGTAAAAATATGAAAGAAGTAACGTTTATTCGTCGGAATATAGAAAAATGGAAAGAAGCCGAAGGCGTGGTGGAGCAAGCCACAAACTCGTCTCCTGACCGGCTTGCCGATGTGTATACGGATCTTACTGCTGATCTGGCATTTGCGCAGACGCATTTCCCGACTTCCCGTATTACTATCTATCTGAATAATCTCGCTTCTGCTTTACACAATAAAATTTATCGGAACAAGCGTGAGAAATGGTCGAGAGTCATCACTTTCTGGACGAAGGAAATTCCTCAGGTTATGCACGATGCACGCCGGGAATTGCTGGTTTCATTCCTGATTTTTATAGTGAGTGCCTTGGTCGGTGTTATATCCGCTGCCGCTGATCCAGATTTTGTCCGCCTGATTATGGGGAATTCTTATGTAGATATGACGTTGGACAATATTGCGAATGGCGAACCCATGGCGGTGTACAATAGCTCATCTGAGGTTCCGATGTTTTTGGGAATCACGTTGAATAATATTATGGTTTCTTTCAACTGCTTCGCAATGGGGGTACTGACCAGTTTTGGTACAGGTTATATGCTTTTCAGTAATGGAGTCATGTTGGGAGCTTTCCAGACATTCTTTTATCAGCACGGTTTGCTTTGGGATTCTATGCTTGCCATCTGGTTGCATGGAACGCTCGAAATCTGGGCTATTATTGTAGCCGGCGCTGCCGGTTTGGCTTTAGGTAACGGATGGCTTTTCCCCGGAACTTATTCAAGACTGGAATCTTTTAAAAGAGGAGCGAAAAGAGGATTGAAAATTGTAGTGGGGACAGTCCCTGTGTTTATTATGGCAGGTTTTATTGAGGGGTTTCTCACACGCCATACCCAACTGCCGGATATGTTGAGACTCGGCCTGATCTTTACATCCCTGACATTTATTTTATTCTACTATATTTATCTACCTAATAGAAAACGACATGGAATCACAAAAGCCTAAAATCGCAATGTATGTAAAACGTAATTTCGGTGAGAAACTGAGTGCGTCTTTTGATTTTATAAAAGAAAACTGGAAGCTGATGCTGAAATTTACTACGTATCTGCTTTTACCGATTTGTCTTATTCAAGCGCTGAGTTTGAACGGGATGATGGGATATATGACGGTGCTGGCTGATTTATCAGGTGGCAGCGTATCTTCTGATGCATCTCTAATGATGTCATTCTTTTCTTATTATAGTCTGTACATGTTTGTTTTTTTGATAGGAACGATTGCGCTGACTTCTTTGATTTATGCATTGATCCGAACCTACAACGAACGTGACGAACGTCTGCAAGGCGTAACTTTGGGGATGTTGAGGCCGATGTTGCTCCGTAATGTGAAAAGATTGGTTGTGATGACTCTTTTCGGATTACTCTTAATGGTACTTTTAGGGGTGATTATGGGATTCATGGCGGCATTGCTTTGGCCCGTCCTGTTCCTGGTGATTCCGTTTGTGATTATTTTGGCTGTACCATTTGCTCTTTGGGCACCGATTTATCTCTTTGAGGATATCTCCGTTATGGAATCTTTGAAGAAGACTTTTCGTCTGGGTTTTGCTACGTGGGGAGGTATTTTCCTGATTTCCCTTATTATGGGTTTGATTGCCGGTATCTTGCAGGGAGTGACGATGATGCCCTGGTATATAGGCACTATTGTGAAATCCATATTTGCAATGAGTAGTGGAGGCAGTGAGGCTACGGTATCGGTAGGATATAATTTCATGCTTTATCTGTTGGCCATTGTCCAGGCATTCGGTGCTTATCTTGCTATGATCTTTTCACTTGTAGGTCTGGCGTATCAGTACGGGCATGCTTCGGAAAAGGTGGACAATATCATGGTGGAAAGTGATATCGATAATTTTGATAAGCTCTAAAAACAGATTTGTATAAATGATAACTTCTCCGGCTGATACATTGGTATGTGATACTACCCAGCTTGCCGTGTGGCAATCTGATCCGGCGTATGACTATGGCCGTGAGTTGATGGCTCCTGATATTAATGTGTTTGAATGGTTCAACAGGTGGTTTGGAAAGATTCTGCAAAAAATATTCGGCAGTCATTTTGCTGAGGAATACTCGGAGCTTATTCTGATAGGCATTGCTATCCTTCTTTTAATTTTGATAATCTGGTTCGTTTACAAGAAGCGACCGGAGTTATTCATGATTTCCCGTAAAAATGCTTTGCCTTATGCAGTGGAAGAAGACACTATTTATGGAGTTGACTTTGCGCGAGGTATTGCTGACGCGCTTTCGCGTAGTGATTACCGGGAAGCGGTACGATTGCTGTATTTGCAGACGTTGAAACAACTCAGTGATGAAAAGCGTATAGACTGGCAGCTCTACAAAACGCCTACACAATATGTTTATGAAGTGCGGATGCCCGCTTTCCGACAATTGACCAATCATTTCCTGCGAGTGCGTTATGGAAATTTTGAAGCTACGGAAGCATTGTTTCATGTCATGCAGTCTTTGCAGGAAGAGATGAAGAAAGGAGGCGCTGTATGAGAGGAAGCCATTGGTTTATCATCTGTATCGTATCCTTTCTGGTCCTGATGTTTGCAATAGAATGTCGGTTGCCGAAGAAATTCGTATGGACTCCTACTTTTAGCCACTATGATAAACAGCCTTTCGGATGTGCTGTTTTTGATAGTTTACTCTCTGCTTCATTGCCGATGAGATATTCGGTATCCGGGAAAACCTTTTATCAGTTGGAGCAGGAAGATACGGTTTCCCGCCGGGCGATATTGGTTGTTAACAATCATCTGGCTCTGACAGATGTAGATGTGAATGCCTTGTTGAAAGGGGCGGAGCGGGGAAATAAAATAATGTTGGTGAGTAATTCATTTACAGGAAACTTACGGGATACACTGGGGTTTGAGAGTAGCTACTCTTATTTTAATCCGATTGTGTTGAGAAAGTATGCCGCTTCATTGTTGTCGAAGGATAGTTTGCATTGGGTAGGAGATTCTACTGTCTATCCCCGGCGGATCTTTCGTTTTTATCCGCAATTGTGTTCCTCTTATTTCTGGCAGGACTCGCTCTCTGTGAAAGTGTTGGCGGAGAAATCTATTTCATCAGATGAATTCAGATATGACTTTGGGGTGAAGTTTGATTCATTGCAGGTGGATACCCTTTGCAATGTTCCGGTTGCCATGTCTTGTTCGTGGGGAAAAGGGGAAATTATTTTGGTTTCTACTCCGCTGCTTTTTACCAATTATGGTGTACTGGACGGAAAGAATGCAGCTTATATTTTCCGTCTGCTGTCTCAGATGGGAGAGTTTCCGATAATACGCACAGAGGGATATCTGGAGGAAGCTGCACAGGTACAGATGTCTCCTTTCCGCTATTTTATTTCGCAACGACCGCTTCGCTGGGCTTTGTATCTGACAATGATTGCCATTCTGCTCTTTATGACATTTACTGCGCGAAGAAGACAACGTGTGATACCTGTGATTCATGAACCGGAAAATAAATCCATGGAGTTTACGGAACTGATCGGTACGCTTTATTTTCAGAAGAAAGACCATGCCGACTTGGTTCATAAAAAGTATATTTACTTTGCCGAAGAGTTGAGAAGAAAAATCCAGGTGGATGTGGAAGACGTGGCGGATGATGAACGCTCTTTCGATAGGATTGCTCAGAAGACCGGCATGAGTGCGGAAGAAATCGGTAAGTTTATCCGTACGGTCAGACCGGTGATTTATGGAGGGCAAACGATAACTGCGGAGCAAATGAAGCAGTTTATTGATAAAATGAATGAAATAATCGATCATATATAAAGAAGAAGTTTATGGAAGAGAATACAGAAAAACGGGTGGATCTAACTCTCTTTTCCGAGAAGATACAAGAGTTGAAAGACCGGATTGCTTCCGTCATTGTAGGGCAGGAACAGATGGTGGACTTGGTGCTGACCGCTGTGTTGGCAAATGGGCATGTACTGATAGAAGGAGTGCCGGGAGTGGCGAAAACATTGTTGGCACGCCTGGTTGCCCGTCTGGTTGATGCAGATTTCAGCCGCATCCAGTTTACTCCGGATTTGATGCCGAGTGATGTGCTGGGTACAACGGTATTCAACATGAAAACCAATGATTTTGATTTCCATCGTGGTCCGATCTTTGCTGATATTGTACTGGTAGATGAAATAAATCGTGCTCCTGCCAAAACACAGGCTGCCTTGTTCGAAGTTATGGAAGAGCGTCAGGTCAGCATTGACGGAGCGACCTATCCGATGGGAGAACTTTATACGATTCTGGCTACACAGAATCCGGTGGAGCAGGAGGGGACTTATAAATTGCCCGAAGCACAACTTGACCGTTTTCTGATGAAGCTGACGATGGATTATCCCTCATTGGATGAAGAAGTGAATATTCTGGAGCGTCACCATACGAATGCTGCATTTGTGAAGTTGGAGGACATTACCCCGGCTATTACTAAAGAGGAGCTTTTGTCGCTTCGTAATCTGATGAAGCAGGTGTTTATAGACCGTACATTGCTTCAGTACATCGCCTTGATTGTACAGCAGACGCGTACAAGTAAAGCTGTATATCTGGGGGCTTCTCCGCGTGCGTCCGTGGCCATGTTGCAGACTTCGAAGGCTTATGCGCTTTTGCAGGGACGTGATTTTGTGACACCGGAGGATATCAAGTTTGTGGCTCCATACGTACTTCAGCATCGTCTCATCCTGACGGCGGAAGCTGAAATGGAGGGCTACTCACCAGTGAAAGTAACGCAACGCCTGATTGATAAGGTAGAAGTTCCGAAATGATTCTGACCCGTCGGTTTTATATGGTTCTCATCCTGACTATCCTGTTGATGGGTAGTGGGTATGCTTTTGCTCCGTTGTTTACCATCGGGCAGGGGTTGCTTTTTCTCCTCTTGCTGTCGGTGCTGGCAGACGGATATATGCTTTACCGGATTCGTGGGATTCGGGCATTCCGTCAATGCTCCGCTCGTTTTTCCAATGGGGACGAAAATGCGGTGAATCTTCGGGTGGAAAGCTGCTATCCGTATCCCGTCTTTGCGGAGGTTATCGATGAAGTACCTTTCATTTTTCAGCAGAGAAATATTAGTTTCCGGGTACAGCTTCAGGCGAATGAAGGAAAACAAATCTGTTATCATTTACGTCCGACAAGCCGGGGAATTTATGGTTTCGGACAGATTCGCATATTCGTAACCGGTCGGATAGGTTTGCTCTCCCGGCGTTATACATGCGGAGAGGAGCAGGATATTAAAGTGTATCCTTCTTATCTGATGCTGCATCGCTATGAATTGCTGGCAATGAGCGATAATCTGACGGAGCTGGGAATCAAGCGTATTCGTCGTGTGGGGCATCATACTGAGTTCGAACAGATAAAAGAGTACGTCAAGGGGGATGACTACCGTACAATCAACTGGAAAGCCAGTGCCCGCCGGCATGAACTTATGGTGAATGTATATCAGGATGAACGTTCACAGCAGATTTACAGTGCGATAGACAAGGGAAGAGTTATGCAGCAGGCATTTCGCGGAATGACTTTATTGGATTATGCAATCAATGCTTCCTTAGTTCTTTCGTACGTTGCCATGCGGAAAGAGGACAAGGCAGGGATCGTGACTTTCAATGAACATTTCGATTCGTTTGTTCCGGCCTCAAAGGCTCCCGGTCAGATGCAAACTCTGCTTGAGAATCTCTATAGCCAGCAGACTACCTTTGGTGAAACGGACTTTTCCTCTCTCTGCGTGCATTTCAATAAACATGTCAGTAAACGCAGTTTCCTGGTTTTATATACCAACTTCTCCAGTATGGGAAGTATGAATCGCCAATTGGCTTATTTGCAGCAACTGAATCGTCAGCATCGCTTGCTTGTTGTTTTCTTTGAAGATGCTGATATGAAAACGTATATTGCCTCTCCTGCGAAGGATACGGAGGGATATTACCGCCATGTCATTGCAGAGAAGTTTGCTTTTGAGAAGCGTCTGATTGTATCTACACTGAAACAGAATGGTATCTATTCGTTATTGACTACACCTGAAAATCTCTCGATTGATGTGATAAACAAATATTTGGAGATGAAATCAAGACAATTACTCTGAAAAACAGGAGCAAATAATAAAAGATGCCTATTTTGGATAATCATATCCGGAATAGGCATCGTATATTTGTGCCATGAATCAAACAGTGGACAAACAGTACTGCCAAAGTTGTGGAATGCCCCTCCGTTTCGATGTGGAAGAGTATTTAGGTACCAATGCCGATCACTCCTGCAGTGACGAGTATTGTTACTATTGTCTGAAAGATGGGAACTATACGGTGGACATCTCTATGAATGAAATGGTGGATATATGGGTGAAATACACGGATAAGTACAATTGGTATTCGGGAACCGACTATACTCCACAAGAATTAAAAACCTTATTGAACAAGCGTCTTCCCACCCTGAAACGCTGGCGACAGAAAGAGATGACACAACATGTTCACTATGAAGCTGTCAATGGGGTTCGGACTTATATTAATCAAAATCTCTTTCATGAGCTTGATCCCGAACAGTTGGCTGAAATGGTTCACCTTTCATTCTTCCATTTCCGAAAGGTTTTCAGAAATGTTACCGGTGAGAATATCGGTACATATATCCAACGTTTACGGCTGGAATATATTGCCCATCTGCTTATCGCTACCGGACAGAGTATTGAAGAGATAGGTATGCAGACTAATTATCAGACAAAGTTTAGTCTGGCAAAGGCTTTTAAGAAGCATTTCGGCATTTCAATGTCAGCTTATCGCGAAAAGTATAAATCTGTCAATGCGAAACAAGAACCGGATAGTATGCCTGAGGCTAAAATAAGACGTATCAATACTTTGAAAGCCGTTTGCATAGAAGTAGGTGATACTTTTCGTGATAAATATGCTTACACTACAATCTGGAAGCAATTACTGCATTATAAAGCAGTTCATTTGCAGAATGGTCCCGGTAATCGTTTTGTGAGTATAAGTCAGGATAATCCTTGGGTTACACCGATGGAACAACGGCGGTTCTATATCGGGGTTCTTGTTGAAGGGCGTGTCAATTCCGAAGGGAAATTATTACTTCGGGAAATTCCCGGAGGGATGTACGCTGTTTTCAGGTATAAAGGCAGTTATTCTGATTTACCAGAATTTTATAAGACGATCTATAATCAATGGTTTCCTTACAGTATGTATCATCAGAAACGTCCGTTGACGTTTGAGGTGTATCTTAATGCACCGGATGAAACGCCGGTTGAGGAATTGCTGACGGAGATTTATATTCCTATTGATAAATAACTAAATGATATAAGAGTATGTTAGAATTGCCAGAAGTACTTACACTGAGTAAGCAAGCCAATGATGTTT
>OGLJ01000522.1_pt1 | contig 44016 bp, 40 predicted proteins | sample 1572801 | NCBI WGS metagenome assembly OGLJ01 (sample SAMEA2581877, study PRJEB24529) | metagenome | biome: Human gut stool | place: China | collected 2011
TAATCCTGAAGGATTTGTACGCGGTTATATCGCCAATCCTCATGTTAATTTACCACTCAATGAAAAAGGTAAATTAGATGTAGGCGGTGGTGTCGGTCAAGGTATTTTATCCGTAACTCGTTTCACTGGTCTTAAAGACCCTATTACCGGTAGCTGTGAAATCGTTTCTGGGGAAATTGCTGAAGACCTCACAAATTATCTCTATACTTCTGAACAAACTCCTTCTAGTGTAGGCTTAGGTGTTCTTGTAAATCCTGATTTAAAAGTAGCTGCAGCTGGTGGTTTTATCCTTCAATTATTACCAGATGCTACAGAAGAAACACTTACAAAATTAGAAAATAACCTCGCTAAAATTCGCCCAGTTTCTACCATGGTAAAAGATGGTTTAGATGCTCGTGGTATCATTGCTGAACTATTGCAAGGTTTTGATAAAGTTGATTATTTAACTACTACAGATTTAGCATTTAAATGTCAATGCTCCAAAGAACGCATTGAAGATGTACTTATCAGCTTAAATGAACATGATTTAAAATCTCTAGTTGATGATGGTCATGCTGAAGTTTGCTGTCATTTCTGTGGTGAAAAATATCAATTCAATAAAGATGAACTCACTGCTATTTACAATGTATCTCAAAAATTAAAAAATAATAAAGCTAATAATTAAATAATATCAATAAAAAAGCATTTTAAAATGGAATTATCATTCAATCCATTTTAAAATGCTTTTCTTTTATAAATTAATTTTCTTTAACCATTGCTAAAAATTCTTGTTCAGTGATGATTTTTACACCTAAACTTTCCGCTTTTGTAAGTTTACTGCCTGCATTTGCCCCTGCAATTACATAAGATGTCTTTTTCGATACAGAACCAGAAGCTTTTCCGCCTAGAGATTGAATGATTTCACTAGCTTCACTTCTGCCCATAGTTTCTAATGTTCCTGTCAATACAAAAGTCAAACCTTGGAATTTATCAGATGTTTTTTCTGTCTTCTCTTCTGCCATATTGACATTTGCTTCTTTTAATTTATTTAATAAAGCAATATTTTCTTCATCATGGAAAAATTCATATACGAGTTTTGCACTTATTTCTCCAATATCTGCCACTTGTTTTATCTCTTCTTCTGTAGCTTTTGCTATATCATCAAAAGAATGAAAATGATTTATCAAGGAACGACTTGCCGATTTACCTATATTCAAAATGCCCAGTCCTGTAAGCAATCTCCATGGTGCATTTTGCTTACTTTTTTCGATTGCATTTAAAAGTTTATCAGTATTTTTTTCCTTGCCAATCAATCCTTTTGCTATTAATTCATCGCGATAATTGTGTAAATAATATATATCTGCTGGATCTTTTAAATATCCATTTTCAATCAAAGTTTTTATATACATCATGCCAAAACCTTTGATATCCATAGCATCTCGACCGACAAAATTTATTATCCAACGTTCAATCTGTGCTGGGCAATGTGGATTACTACAACGAATATCTGCTTTATCATCGCGAATAGTATGAGCATTACATACAGGGCAAGTATCGCCAATAATAAAAGGCTTGCTATCTTGAGGTCGTTTTTCTTTGATTACACAACGAACTTTCGGAATAATTTCCCCTGATTTATATACTTTTATTGTATCGCCAATGCGTATATCCAAATCATCAATAAAATCTTGATTATGCAATGTAGCTCGTTCTACTTTTGTTCCACAGAGCCAAACTGGTTCAAATACTGCTGTCGGCGTAATTCTTCCTGTACGACCTACGGATAATTCTATATTTAATAATTTAGTTTCTTTTTCTTCTGGTGGATATTTATAAGCTATTGCCCATTTAGGAACTTTAGATGTTGCTCCTAATTTTTCTCTTTGTGCAAAATCATTTATTTTTACAACAGCTCCATCAATATCATAATCCAAATCACCACGGCGATTTCCAATTTCTTCTATAGCTTGTAAAACTTCTTCTTTAGTTTTGCATACTTTATATGAATGTATAATCTTCATTCCTTGTTTGTGCATAAATTCATATGCCTGTGTATGCGATTTTAATTCTATACCTTCTACCTTTTGCAAATTAAAAATAAACATAGATAAATTGCGTTCTTTAGTGATTTTACTATCTAATTGGCGAAGTGTACCTGCTGCACAGTTTCGAGGATTAGCAAATAATCTTTTCCCCAATAATTCTTGTTTTTCATTCACTAAGGAAAAAGCTTCTCGCGTCATATATACTTCTCCACGAACTTCAAAATAAGGCAATTTTTCTTTTAGTTTTTTCTTAATATCTTTTATCTGCATAGCATTAGCTGTTACATCTTCGCCTTGTACAACACCATCACCACGAGTAACAGCTAATTTCAATTCACCATCTACATAACGAAGTGCTAAAGACAAACCATCTATTTTTTCTTCTACTACAAATTCTGGATTATCTAATTCTTTTTGCATATTATCTACAAAAGTTTCCACTTCTTCAGCAGAAAATACATCTTGCAAGCTAAGCATTGGCACATCATGTTTTACGAGAACGCCAGCTTCACGTTTTGCCACTCCACCTACTTTTTGCGTTGGTGAATCTTTTGTAATTAATTCTGGATTTTCAGCTTCCAATTTTTTTAATTGACGCATCAATTCATCATATTGAGCATCTTCTATTTCTGGATTATCTTGATTGTAATATAAATCATTATGATATAAGATTTTTTTCTTTAATTCATCTATTTGCTTTTTTATATTTTCCATTATTTCACCCACAATACATATAAATAGGCCAGTTACCATATAAGTAACTGGTCTTTTCTCTTAAAATTCTACTTTTTCTAACAATACTCTTAGCGTCTTTAGTTCTTCTTCTGTTAAATTTTTATAAGCTGCTATATCTGTTGCTTCCATTCTTTTTGCACATTCTGAGGCAATACTTAAGCCAAGTGGTGTCAAATATAAATAATACTTTCTCTTATCTACCTTATCTTGAATTTTGTATATTAAATTTTTGCTCATCATACTTTTTATGATATTTGTAACAGTTGGATTTGTATTATTTAGTCCAATTTCTATCATTCTTTGTGTAACTTTTTTATCTTTAGATTTATCTAAATAAGCAATAACTAATGCTTGTTGTACAGTTACACCTAAACTGGCTAAATTATTATTTTGTCTAGCTATCATTTTTTTATTTATTTCATATATTAATTGCCCTAATCGCATAGTATCTGGTACTAACACTGCTCTCACCTCAAAAGAAAAAAATAACTCAATAATAATATATATTATATCAAAATTTCACTCTCAACATAAACTAAAATATCTATAAAAACTATTGACAAAAAATTTTTATTGCGCTATTATTTATTACATAGTTAGCTATATATATTTAAATTATATTAAATATAATCATATAATACAAGATAATTTTTATATAATAGCACACTATATAATTAAGAAAAGAAGGTTTTTATTATGTTAAATTTAAAAAAATTCACTCTCGGTTTTAGTTGCGCTTGTCTTTTAACATTTTCTAGCTCTTTATGTTTTGCTAGTGGTTCCCCTAAAACAGTAGTTCCCGCTACTAATCTTCCAGAAGCAACAATCAATACAACAATCGATATGAGTCGCAGTATTGATTCCCAAAATATTACTGCTGTTCCTGCTACTAATCTTTCTGACGAAATAATCAACACAAAAATTGATATGAGTCGCAGTACAGATTCTCAAAATATCACAGCTGTCCCTGCTACTAATCTTCCTGATGAAGAAATTGATACCTCTGTATCTTTCTACTGATTTTGATAATATTTACTTTATTTGATATATCCCCAAAACTTCAATTATCCCCAATAAAAAAGATTGCTTTAACTGTATTTTATAATTAAAGCAATCTTTTTTATTTATACTTTACTGATAGGAGCATATTTTTGCATTAAAGCTTTTATGCCCTGACCTGGAAAAGCTATTTTTAATTCTACTTCTTCACCAGTTCCTTTTACAGATACAATTGTACCAATTCCCCATTTATTATGTTTAGCCTTATCGCCGACTTTCCATTTTATGGATAAATCTGGACGAATTACATTACCTGCCGGTTTAACTGTTTGCGCTTTTTGGGCAAAACCTCCACCTAAAAGTGAATTTGGTCTACCTGTAGAATTATTATTACCTAAAATACTTCCACCAAAATTATTTCTACCACTTTGACTATATCCTGAGCCATAACTATTCATACTGCCCATGCCAAATTTATTTTTTGCTTCACGTTCTTCTAAATATTCCGCAGGAATTTCACTGATAAATCGTGAAGGTTCATAAGATAACGCTTTACCATAAATCATACGGGCTTTTGCATTTGTAATATATAATTTTCGCTCAGCTCTAGTTATACCTACATAACAAGTACGACGTTCTTCTTCAATTTCAGTTTCATTCATCAAAGTTCTAGCATGTGGGAATAATCCTTCTTCCATGCCAGCTAAAAATACCACTGGAAATTCTAATCCTTTAGCTGAATGCATAGTCATGAGTGTAACTCTCTCATCTTCCATATCTGCATTATCAATATCAGATACTAAAGACACTGTACTTAAAAAGTTTTCCAAAGTTGGCTCTTCATTTGTCTTTTCAAAATCTTTCGCTACACTCAATAATTCTTTGATATTTTCTAAACGAGTCTGATTTTCGACTGTATTTTCTTTTTCCAATTCAGCAATATATCCAGATTTATGCATTACTTGTTCAATTAAATCATGAACTGATAATACCACTGAATTATTCAACATTTCTAAGATAAATTCAGCAAAATTAGCCAAAGATTGTTTTGCTTTTGGTGTGATTGGTGCCGTTTCTGGAGCAGATATAGCATCAAATAAAGTCATATTGTACATATCAGCAAATTCAGCTAATTTATTCATAGTTACAGCACCTAATGAACGCTTAGGCACATTGATTATACGCATTAAACTTATTGTATCTTCTGGATTATAAATAACTCTCAAATAAGCTAAAATATCTTTAATTTCTTTTCTATCATAGAATTTCAATCCGCCAACCATAGTATAAGGAACGCCAGCTTTCATGAAACCTTCTTCTAATGCACGAGATTGAGCATTTGTACGATATAACACTGCCATATCGCCATAAGATACATTGAATAATGTTTTTTGTTTTACTGCTTCTTCTGTGATAAATCTAGCTTCATCACGTTCATCACTTGCCGTATAGTGAATTATTTTTTCACCTTGAGGATTATTCGTCCATAATTTTTTAGGTTTACGGTCAAGATTATGTTCAATAACCATATTAGCAGCATTTAAAATAGTTTTTGTCGAACGATAATTTTGTTCCAATTTTATAACTGTAGCTTCTGGATAATCTTTTTCAAAATCCATGATATTTCTGATATCAGCACCACGCCAGCCATAAATAGATTGGTCTGCATCACCTACGACGCAAAGATTGCGATACATTCCAGCTAAAAGTGAAGTCAATTGATATTGAGCTCCATTTGTATCTTGATACTCATCAACTAAAATATATTGGAAACGTTGTTGATATTTCATTTTTATATCTTCATGTTCTTTTAAAACTTTAACTGCCAGCATCAATAAATCATCAAAATCTAAAGCATTATTTTCAATTAATTTTGCTTGATACATAGTGTAAATTTCTGCAATTTTTTTAGCAAAAAAATCACTTGCTGATTGTGTATACTCTTGTGGAGTTGTCATCATGTTTTTAGCATTGGAAATAGCTGACTGTACTGCATATGGTGCATATTGTTTTTCATCAAGATTTAATTCTTTCAAACAATTTTTTGTCAAAGTCAAAGCATCTTGTGTATCATAAATGACAAAATTCTTCTTATAAATACCTAAAGCTTCGATTTCAAAACGCAAGAATTTAGCACAAAATGAATGAAATGTGCTGAGCCAAACATATTTTGCTTTCTCACCAATCATTCTATCCACACGTTCACGCATTTCTGTTGCAGCTTTATTAGTAAAAGTTATAGCTAAGATATTATATGGAGATACTCCTTTATCTAATAAATTAGCTATTCTACAAGTCAATACTTTCGTTTTTCCAGAACCAGCGCCTGCCATGATAAGAAGAGGCCCTTCTGTATGAGCTACAGCTTGAGCTTGTGCTGGATTTAAACCATCATATATATTCAAAAGAAAATCCTCCCAAACAAAAACAAAATAAAAAATTACTCATTCTATTATCTAAAATATTAGATTAGATGTCAAAATATATATTATTAGTTATAAAAAATTAAAATCTAAACAAAAAATTAGAAATTAATCAGATTTAAATCATATTTTTCTTTTTTAATTTATATTAAAATTTACATGAAATCTTATTATTTAAGGAGATTTTTATGTATATATTTGATTTTATTTTACAACTTTCATTTTCCATTACTCTTGGTTTTATAATTGGTCTTGAACGGCAATTAACCGGTCATTTAGCAGGTATTCGCACTAATATTTTAATCTGTTTTGGCAGTTGCTTATTCATACAACTACCTTCAATCATCAATTTAGTTTCAGAAACAGCTCGTATAGAAAGTTATATTATTTCCGGTGTGGGTTTTTTATGTAGTAGCGTTATTTTTAAAGAAAAAGGTAATGTAAAAGGATTAAATACAGGTGCTACTTTATGGTGCAGTGCTGCCATAGGTGTTTTTGTTGGCGCAAATGAACTTATACTATCTACTATTGCCACTATTATTTTAGTTATTGCCAATATTATTTCTCGCTCTATAGCACCTAAAGTATATCCTTTAAATACTGTCTATACAGAAAATAGACATTCATTTTGCATAAATATCACTTGTAAGGAAAGTGAAGAATTTTTTATTCGTTCCTATCTAGTAAACGACACTAAACAAGAAAAATTCTATCTTATAAGTTTAAATAGTACAGATATATCTCATAATAATGTCCACATTAAAGCTGAATATTTATGTTTCAATAAACAACCAATTATTGCTGTGGAAAAATTAATATCTAATTGTTTAAAAAATGATAAAGTCATTGCTGCTAAATGGGAGTCTTTACAAAACTAAGTACTAATTAAATTCTATTCATAAAAAAATGCTGAAATAAAAATATTATTTCAGCATTTTTAATATTATCATCTATAAAATTTTATCTATTAAAGATTTTTTACAGCTTCAGAAAGTGGTGGAATAATCTGTTTTTTACGGGACATTACGCCTGGTAAATACATAACAGATTTGCTTGCATCTTGTTTGAATGCTTCACCGATTAAGTTTTTAGGTTCGCCACTGAAGAGTAAATAGCTACCTTCGTTAATGATATCAGTAACGATAACGATAGACATTGCATAACCTTCTGCAGTGCATACACGAGCCATTTCAGCTAAGATTTCATCTTGCATAGCCATTACTTGGTCTGTATCCATAACGGATAACTGGCTGATAAGCATTGGATAGTTACCAATCTGGAATTCTTTGGAGTCATTTTTAACGATTTGAGCAGGAGTCATATCGCCGATATCTGCACCAGCTTTGAGCATTGCCATACCATATTCTTTATAATCTACACCAGCGATTTTTGCTAAATATTCTACAGCATCTTTATCGGTTTGTGTGCAAGTTGGGGATTTGAATAATACTGTATCAGAAATAATAGCGGACATTAAAAGACCTGCAATTTCTTTTGGAATTTCTACGCCATATTGTTGATACATATTAGTTACGATTGTACAAGTACAACCAACTGGACGAACATTGATAAAGATAGGATCACTAGTTTGTAATCCGCCGAAACGATGATGGTCAACAACTTCGATGATTTTTCCAGATTCAATACCTTCAACAGCTTGAGCTAATTCATTGTGATCTGTTAAAATAATCTGTTGTTTTTCAGGCATCATGAATTTATCTTTATTTACGATACCAACTAATTTACCATTTTCTACTACTGGATAATTGCGATATTCATTTGCTTCTAATACACCTTTGATATCACTTAACATATCAGATGGTTTGAAAGAAATTACATCTGTAGTCATAATGCTAGAAATTGGTGCACATTGACTGATAAGACGAGCTGTGCTATAAGTGTCAAATGCAGTAGATAAAATCATTACATTTTCAGCTTTTGCTTTAGTAACTACTTCATCAGAAATAGTTGTATTTCCTGTGATGATTACACAAGCAACTTTTAAATCAATGCATTTAATAAATGCAGATTCTGGTCTATTGCCGATGATTACTACATCGCCAGCTTTGATGCTTTCTGCAACTTTTTCCATGCAAGCAGCAGCTACTTTGATTTCGCCATTGATTTTGCCTTCGTTATTGCCAGCAACTAAAACATCAGCTTCAATAACATTAGCAATATCGTTGATGCAAGCACCAGAAGCAGATACGCTATCTAATGTGATTTCTTGGAAATAAGCTTTTGCTAAATCGCTAACGCTAGCCATACCAATTAAATTATTTTCATCATCAACTACAGGTATAGAACGAAGATTGCATTCTTTCATAGCCATACCTAAAGTACGAAGATTATCTGTTGCTTTTACAGATTTTTGTACTTTAACAGCAATATCTTTAACTCTTGGATAAATATCACTTACAAGCTGAGGAGCTTCTACACCGAAATATTCTAAAGCATATTTAGTTTCTTTGTTTACGCTACCTGCACGAGCTGGTACAACATTTTCACAGCCCATATTGCGTTTTAAATTTGCATATGCTATTGCAGAACAGATGGAGTCTGTATCTGGATTTCTATGACCAATAGCATAAATTACTTTTTGTTCACTCATAGGTTGAAAAACCTCCATTACAAATTAATAGCTTTGTTTTCTATTATAACAATATTACATAAAATTTAAAAGCTATGATTGATAAAAGATATTATCTTTTGTATAATTCATTTATCCTACCTTTTATCTATTATTTAAATAAAACAAACTAACTATTTATCAAATATTTATTATAAGAAAGGATTTTTTTATGCAACCATTACCTAAAGAATATTTAAGTCGCATAATCCGTGCAGTTGTTGAATTCCAATTAATCGAAGATAATGATAAAATCCTAATCGGTCTATCTGGTGGCAAAGATAGCCTATTTATGGCATACGCTTTAACAGAATTAAAAAATACTTTAAAGAAAAATTTCACACTAGGAGCAATCACCATAAATCCTATGTTTACTAAAGATTTTTCTTGCGAAGCTATGCAAAAATTCTGCGATAAATTAAACATGCCTTATCATATTCATGAAGTAAATATCGCTGAAACTATTGCTAATCAAGATAATAAAAACGCTTGTTATTCCTGTGCTTTCTTCCGCCGTGGTGCAATCAATGGCTATGCCAAAGAACATGGCTATAATAAAATAGCTTATGCTCACAATCATGATGACGCCGTAGAAACATTCTTCATGAATTTATTTTATTCTGGTCAATTAAAGACTTTTATGCCATCTACTTATTTAAGCCGTTCTAATGTAACTGTAATCAGACCACTGCTTTATTTCCGTGAAGAAGAAATAAGAAATGCCATCTCACTTCATGGTCAAGAACCTTGTGCTCCACCATGTCCATTCAATGGCAATACAATGCGTCAAAAAGCTAAAAATTTAATTGAAGAATTATCTAAAGAAAATCCTCTTTTATATGAACATTTAAGTGCTGCTATGCGTACAACAGCTATTGGCGATTTATGGCCACCTATCAAAAATCGCAAAGAAATGAAACCTTATTATTATCAATTCTTTAAAAATCAACAAAAATAAAAAAATCTCTATGTTTAAAAATGGAAAATTATCAACCAAATTTAAGCATAGAGATTTTTCTTTCCGGAGGCACTTTTTTATTTAAAGAACACTTATAAAAATTATGTTTAAAAATTTCTTTCATTTTATTTTGCATAGATTTTATCATAATCATTAAATTTTTAGACATCAAATCCATTGCAGATAGTTTGCTTCCTTTAAACATAATATAATCCCTCACAATCATTATAAGTTTAAAAACTTAATACCCCAAAATACTTATAAATTATTTTAACTAACTACATTATAAATAATCTTTGTGAAATTTAAATTTTAAAACTATAAAATTTAATTAAAAATCTCATCAAAAAAGGCTGTAATAATCTATCACGTCCAATTATTACAGCCTTTATAAATTCATCTATTATTTTAAAATATCCAATAAACCACTGATATCTCTAATAATATATTTCGCACCAGCATCTTGATATGCAGATACTACTTTTAAATCCATTTCATTTTTCTTATCTTCAGATAGTGCTTCATATTCTTCTTGACTTAAGCCCATCAAAGAACTGCCTTCGATGATACCTACAGTATCAATACCAGCATTAACGCCTTCTTTAATATCTGCAATAGTATCGCCAACTTTTAATACTTTATCCACAGAAGTTAATTCTAAAGCTTCCATATTGCGGAAAATCATATAAGGATATGGACGACCTTTACTATTTACCATATCAGGGCTAATCCAAAAATCAGGAGTATATCCTTGCTGTTTTGCTCTATTTGTTACGATTTTCATCATATCACTTGTATAACCTGTAGTAGAACCAATTTTTAAGCCTTTATTTCTAATTTCAATAATTGTTTCTAATACATGTGGTTTTATATCTGTATATTTATCTAAAACTTCAAGGATTTTACGTTCACTAATTTCATAGATTTTTTGTACGTCATCTTCTGTCCAATCTCGATTATATTTTTCTTTCCATAAATTATTGATGCGTTCCATTTGAAGCATTGTTCTTACATGGTCAATTTTTAACATTCCCATTGGTTTTCTGATTTCTTCCATTGTAGGTTCAATGCCAAAAGATTTAAAAGCTTCATCAAAAGCTCTTACTGGTGCCATACAACCATAATCTACTGTAGTGCCTGCCCAATCAAAAATAATACCTTCGTATTTCATTAATAAATTCTCCTTACTTAATTAAATCTCCACTAAAATTAAAGTCTCAACTACAATTATTTTTTACTATTAAGAAAATCTGTCATAATGCTAGATAATTTATACATGTCTTCTGGATAAATTTCCCCAATAGTACCAATGCGGAAAGTCTGTGCATCTGTTACTTTACCTGGATAAATAGCATATCCTCTGTCTTTAATATATTGATACATTTCAGCGAAATCAAAATTACTATTTTCTGGATAATAGAATGTAGTGATGATTGGACCTTGATGAGTGCTTTCAATATATGGTTTTATACCAAGTTTTGCCATTTCTTCGATAAGAATGCGATTATTTTCGCTATAACGTTTATTTCTAGCTACAATACCGCCTTCTGCTTTTAATTCTTTAATAGCTTGAGCAAAAGCTAATACTACATGTGTAGGTGAAGTAAATCTCCATTTACCATCTTTGCTCATAGTTTCCCATTGTTCATATAAATCTAAAGAAAGACTTCTTGCTTTACCTTTAGATTGCATTAATTTTTCACGATTGCAAATGATAAAAGAAAAACCAGGCACACCTTGAATACATTTATTTGCACTACTGATGATAAAATCAATGCCTAATTTTTCAACTTCAATATCCACACCGCCAAAGCTAGACATAGCATCAACTATTAAAGTTTTTCCATATGCTTTAACTACTTTTGCCACAGCTTCAATATCATTTAAAATACCAGAAGTTGTTTCACTATGAACTATAGAAACATGTGTAATTTGTGGATTTTCCTGCAATAATTCTTCTACAACTTTTGCATCTGGAATTTTATCAAAATCTTGTAAATACATTTTATAAGTTATTTTGGCATGTTGAGCAATTTCTGCCATACGTTTACCATAAGCGCCATTTGCACAAATTAATAAGCAATCATCTTCGCCAACAACAGAAGTAAGTACAGATTCTACACCAAAAGTTCCACTGCCTTGCATGAGAATTGCTGTATATTTTTCTTTATCTACATGTGCTAATTCTAATAAATCATCAATGATGGATAATGTAATTTTTTTGTAATCATCGTCCCATGTGCAATGGTCAAACATCATTTCTTTTTTCACTGTTTCAGTAGTAGTGAGTGGCCCTGGAGTTAATAATTTATAATTTTTCATTTTTATACACCTTTCTTTATAATCATGTTAACTAAAAATATCAAACTGTCCTCTACATTAAGAAATTTCCTAATACTAAAGATTTTCTCTTTGTATTAAGAAATTTCTTATTCTGCATATTAATTGTATTTAACTACATATACCCTAAAATAAATCATTAAAATTAAAGTTGTTTAGCTGCTTCAGATAAATCTTGATGTTTTTTCAATAAATCAACAGATAATTTTTCAGCAAAAGTTTTTGGATATGCTGATTTATTTACAGAATCAGAAGTTTCACCTTCATAAATTGGGTTTGGATAAGATTTTAATAAATCTACTCTAGCATTGTGAATAATGCATTCTGCAATTTGCATTGCAAGTGGATTTGTTTTATCGCCTTTATCTATAACTGCAATAGATTCAGTCAAAGAGAAATTGCCTTCTGTTGGGTCTACAAAATCAATAGGTAAACCTTTTAACTTATCAGCAACAGCCTGCTGTCTTAAACCAAAACCAATAGCTACTTCACCAGCACGAACTTTTTTAAGTGGTGCAGAACCGGAATTTTCAATATGTGGGCCTGCATTTTTATAAATGCCACCTAAAATATTTTTAGCTTCTTCATCACCGTAAGCAGAAACTAAACCTTGAATTAATAACCAAGCTGTAGATGATGCTTTTACATCTGTTACAGAAATTTGGTCTTTATAAATAGGATTTGCTAAATCTTTAATGCTTTTTGGCATAGGAAGATTTGCTTCTTTTAATTTTTCAGTATTTACAATGATAGTGCCTTCTTGAGAAGTGATTGGTGCATAGAAATTAACTTTTTCAGTTAATGGTTTATAATCAAACGTTAAATCTGTGAACATTTTATTTTTTTCTTGCGCACTATCTAAGTAGAAAGAACTCATAGTTACTACATCAGCTTCAATATTTTTACCTTCTACCATTAATTTACCGCCAAGTTCAGAAGTACCGAAAGTCTGGAACATATATTTATCTTTAAAACCATTGTTATCTAATGCTTTTTTCATAGCATCTACTGCTTCATCATCTGCATTAGAATAAATAACTACTTTTCCATCATTTCCACTAGATGCACTATCGCTACCAGATGTACCACAACCACCAAATAGCATAGACGCACATAATGCCGTACCTGCTAATAACATTGATAAGATTTTTTTCTTTTTCATACTATAGCCTCTCCCTTTGTTATCATTTCTTTTTTCTCTTTTTTCACACTGATTTTCTTCTTAGCTAATACAGTCAATAGACCTTTTACAATTAAATTTGTAGCTAAAATCAGCATGGATAATACGAAGATTTCATTAAATTTACCAAAATACTGTAATTCTTTTATTTTGGCTGTAATAACCATAGTCTGAGCACCAGCTATAAAAATAACTGCACTAATAGTTACCATGGCATTGATAAAGTAATAACCTAATACTTCAAAAATAGTAGTTTTTATATTTGGTGTGATAATTCTATATAATGTTTTAAACCAACTATCGCCCATCAACAAAGCTGTATTTTCCCATGATTTATTTAATTTTTCTAAGGAATTTTTAAGCATTAAATATGGTGTGGAGAAGAAGTGAATTACATTACAAATGATGATTAAAGCAAAAGTATTTTGTAGTGTAGTTCCTGAAAAGAACATCATATAAGCAATACCAATTACCATACCTGGAATTGTATTTGTAATCAAAGCAATCGCTTCAATGGCAAATTTCTTTTCATTGATAAAATTACTTCTAGCAGTGATTAAAGCTGCACCGTAAGATACAACAAGTCCCACTACAGCAGATAAAGTAGCCACTAATAAGGAATTTGTATATACATCAATAATGCTAGAATCATTTAAAATTTCTACGAGATGTGCTGTTGTAAATTGCATACGATATGGCCATTCATCAATAAATGGTATCATGAAGATTACAACAAACATGGATAAAATCATTACTAAAATAACAGTAGATAATCCGCCCCAAACAAAATCACGCACTTTGTTTACTTTCAATTCCACTTGAGAAATTTTGTTATAACGCACATTATAACGTTGTAGATAACATAATAAAGCAATACTGATAATTGATGGTAATAACATCACAATAGCTACTACAGCACCGCGATTAAAATCAGGAATGCTTCCCATCATTTCTTCATATAAAACTGTAGCAATTACCTGATATTTACCACCGACTGAAGCTGGAATACCATAATCTGTAAAACATAAGAAAAAGCATTGTATAAACGAAGCTGCAAGTGTTCCTAGTAATGGTCTAATAAGTGTTTGTCTAAAAGTTTTAAATAAACTATCGCCCATGATTTTTGATACAATCATGAATTTCTTATCAATATATTTCATAGCATTATAAATGAGTAAAAATGCTATTGGCATGGTGTAGATTATATAACCTATCAACAAACCATTAAAACCATAAATATCAATTTGTATATTGAATACTTTTGTTAAAAAACCTTGTTTTCCTAAAGAATAAATTATTGCAAATCCATATGTAATTGTTGGTAAAAACATAGGTGCTATAGCCAATATTTGAATTAAACGCTTAGCTGTTTTATTTATATTTGTATAGTGGATAGTATAGGCTAAAATAAATGCTAATAACGTACTTAAAATCGCACTAGTTGAAGCAATTGCTATACTATTGCCAAAAGCCGTAGCAAATTTATCTTCATCTAACATTGTGGCAAAATGTTTTAAACCTACACCATCACCTACTGCTATAGATTGATATAAAATCTCTATAAACGGTAGTAATAAAAATCCTGCAAAAATTATAATTACAGCTATAAAAATCATCTGTAATTCTTTTTGTTTAGTTTTTAAAATATTCATCATTAACCCACCTGAAGAATCTCTTTTCTATCTCTATTGTTACCATCCCAAAATAATTCTAAGATATTATTTCGTTTGATTTCTAACTGACGTAAGATAAATTCACTGACAAAATCATTTGCAGGTTTTTTGATGATTTCCTCTGGTGTACCAAATTGAGAAATCTGACCTTCATTTACAATCAAAACTTTATCAGATAAATTCAATGCTTCTTCTGGGTCATGTGTAACTATGATTGTAGTCAATTTAAAATCACGAGCTATTTCTTTGATTTTCTGTTTGATAGATTCTTTGATAACACCATCTAAAGCAGATAAAGGCTCATCTAATAATAAAATTTTAGGTTTCATCACCAAAGTTCTAGCAAGTGCAGTTCTTTGTTTTTGTCCACCAGATAATTCTTCGATTTTCTTTGTTAAATGTTTGCCTAAACCTAATAAATTGATTAAGTCTTGAACTTCTTTTGTTGTAGAAATATTTGGCTTATTTTTTAATCCGTAAACAATATTTTCATATACATTTAAATTAGGGAATAACGCATAATCCTGAAATACGATATTAAAACCGCGTTTTTCCATTGGCATCTGTGTTATATCTTCACCATCAAAAATAATTCTGCCTTCACTCACTTGAGTAAGCCCTAAAATTAAATTTAATAAAGTCGTTTTACCACAACCAGATGGCCCTAAAATAGAAACGATTTCTCCTTTTTCTATTTTTAAGTTAATATTTTTAAGAACTTCTATTCCTTCATATGATTTCCTAATCTTTCTTAACTCTAACATTTTTTACCCTCATTCAATTAATTTTTAATCTTAATAACATACTTAATTCAACATCATCTATTTAACCAAAATTTAACTTTTACCTCTATCATTATCTTGTAATAATTTTATGAAAATCTTGTAAATTTATATAAACTTTGTAAAAACAAGCAATATATATGCAAAAATAATGTAAAAACAGTAAAAAATTATGCTATAAACAGCAAAAAAAAATCCCCAATACAGCAAAATGCCGTATTAGGGATTTTTCTATTATTTATCTTTTATTTTTTATTTCTGTATCATAATCCATACCATCAAAAATACGAGGTCTTTGTGCATTGAATTTATCATTTACAATACTTCTTGTAGGGTCAAATTCAGCTGTTTTTATATCTGCTAAGTCCATAACAGTATGAATCATATCATCTGTCATATAAGGTCTATCAGCAGCTTTTTTGATTTGTTCCCATTTTTCAGGATATTTTGCTCTAAATTTTTCTGATGCCCACATAATAACTGGTATTTCAATCATATGATGTGTAGGATTTTCTTCAATATGACCAGACATATCTTCGCCTTCATCATATACAGCTTCACCGTGGTCAGGAACATAAATAACTAAAGTTTCACTATCACGGAATTTATCAATAATACTGCTTACTATATAATCATTATAATAAAGCGCATTATCATATTGAGCTACAATTTCTTTTTTACCATCTGTAATTGGTAAATTGATATCATCTTTACTAAATTTACTAAAACTATAAGGGAAACGATTATAATATAATCCATGTCCGCCCATCAAATGAACTACATAGAAATTTTTATCTTCACTTCTATTTGCTATAGCATCATCAATAAGAGGGAATAATTCGCCATCAACAATACCATAATCTTCTCTTGAATCGCGAATACGAGTGAATGCACTCACATCACTATGAGCTGCATAAATCTGAGCTACATTGCCCCAAACACCTGAAGTTTCTTGATTAGATAACCAATATGTTTTATATCCTGCAGCATTCATTACATCAATTAAATTATTATAATGATACCATTCTTGGTCTGATTCACGATTACAAAATGTAAATAACTTACTCAATACAGCAATTGTAGTAGAATGAGGACTTACTACATCGCGGAAAACACTGATTTCACCTTTTTCATTTAAAGCATCAAGATTTGGTGTATTTGGTAAATAATATCCATAAAGATGCATATGATTTCTATTTGTAGACTCACCTAAAATAAATACAATATTTTTTATTTCACTCTTATTTTCTGTGAGTTCTACCTTGCTATTTACTTGAGAAGAAAGTTCTCTATACGCCTGCATATTTCTTACAGCAACAGAAGTAGAAGCATATACCCTCTGTACTGGTAAGACTTCATCATCCCAAATAAAATCTGTATATACAGTAAACATTCTTATAGTATAAAACACACTTAAAACCATCAAAGTACATACTATACCTGATTTTGTCTTTTGTTTTAAAGTGATTTTTTTCAGTGGATTGTATTTATATAAACCTACAATTAAAGCAATTAAAACAATGACAGAAGCCACTCCTGAAAAACCTATATACATAGAGAAAAATTCTGTAGCTTCTCGCATATTTGTTTCAAGTGCAGAATTTATAATACCTGTGCCAATCAAAGCTTTATAGCAATACATTGTAAAAAATTCACCGATAAATATAAGCCCTATTGGTATAACCAATACCGTTTTTACAATTTTTTGCAAAAATCGTTTTGGCAATAAATCAATAAGACAAGTTATTATCAATGAACCTAACCATACAGAAAAAATATATCCAATCGCCACGTCAATTTTATCTTCATCAAAAAGTGACCACGCTGTAGTTAAACTATTAATTATAAATAAAATCATGATAAACATAAAATGTTCATCAAAAATTCTTTGTAAATAACCTGTAAGTTTTCCTATAAAACCTTTATTTAACAACACAAAACGCCCTTTCTTAAGTCTATTTATTTTATATGTAAAATTTTTGTAAATAACTAAAATAAATATATACTATAAAAATTATTTTGGCAATAAAAAAGAATATTTTTATGACAAAAACCTCAAGAATTATTATATAACTCTTGAGGTTTTACTTATTTTTATATTATGCAATTAAAAATTATTTACCTACACCAGCACCATAGACAACAAATTGATTTTCTCCATCAAAACCGAGATTTTGATTTAAAACTTCATCATCAAAAGCACCTAATGCACATACTTTTATATGCATTGTCTGTGCTGCTAAATATAAGTTTTGGCAAATATGTCCAGCATCTAAATAAATATAGCGATATGCTCTTTCGCCAAACATGCAATCCATTCTTTCATAAACAGCCGTCCATAAAAATACTACAGCTGCATTATTTGCTACACCTACTGTAGAAAATTGGCTACAGATTTTTTCTTCAATATCTTCTGCATCAGATACTAATAATAATTTATGCTCTAATGGTAAAAAGCGATATAAACCTGGTTTTATGCCTTCAACACGGCGAATATATAAAAATGTTTCCAATGCATTTCTACCGCCAGCAGAAGGTACATTTCTAATAGTCTTTGTCTGCATTACCATTTTTACGCCTTGAGTACACCATAAAAGATATGATAATTCTTTATTAGATAATTCTTTTGTATCATCATATTGACGAAGTGTAGAACGAACTTCTATCATTTCCAAAAAGTTCACCTGTGCATCTGGTAATACATCTGGGTCTACAAGGTCAATCAATACTGCATCTTTTGCATATGGTAATTCAAAAGGTGGCAAATTATCTATTTTTTTTGCAGTACCACGCTTCCATGCAGAATCTTTCATATAGTCAAGTCTAGCTTGTCCCATCATCAATTCTCCTCTTTAAGATTTATTTTTTTTGATTTCTTTCTTGCCAAATCTATGATATTCTCCACCATTTCTTCTGCTCATCAATTCAGCTAATAAATCATCTGGAGTAATATTATGATATGCCAATAAAACAAGACAATGATACCATAAATCGCTCATTTCATAAAGAATTTCTTCTTTATCCATATTTTTAGAAGCAATTATAGTTTCAGTACATTCTTCGCCCACTTTTTTCAAGATTTTATCTTGACCTTTTTCAAATAAATAATTAGTATATGAGCCTTCTACTGGATTTACTTGACGGTCTTTAATTGTTGCATATAAATCATTTAAAACTTTAGCAATAGAAGTATTATCCTGTGGTTGAGCCATAGGTACTAAATCTTTGCTATCTGGAAATAATCTGCGGTCAGTAAAGCAAGTATATGTGCCAGTATGACAAGCCATACCTGTTTGATGAACTTTTACCAACAAAGTATCACCATCACAATCATAATAAATTTCACTGACAGATTGTTTATTGCCAGAAGTTGCCCCTTTATTCCAAAGTTCTTGACGAGAACGACTATAAAACCATGTATATCCTGTTTCTATAGTTTTCTGTAGTGATTCTTTATTCATATATGCAAGCATTAAAACTTTGCCATTAGCTTCTTGCACTACAGCTGGCACCAAGCCTTTTTCATCAAATTTTACTTTGTCGATATCTATCATTACAATCTAACCTCCACACCACGAGATTTTAAGTATTCTTTTACTTGGCGAATACTAAATTCTCCATAATGGAATACTGAAGCAGCAAGTACTGCATCAGCTTTTCCTTCTGTTAATACTTCGTAAAAATGTTCTAATTTTCCTGCTCCACCTGAAGCAATTACTGGTACATTTACAGCTTCTGAAACTGCACGCGTGAGTGGTATGTCATAACCATTTTTTGTACCATCAGCGTCCATACTTGTGAGCAAGATTTCACCAGCTCCCAAAGAAACTGCTTTTTTCACCCATTCTAAACAATCTATTCCCGTTGGTGTTCTACCACCATTTATATAAACTTCCCAAGAATTTTCGCCATTTCGTTTAGCATCTACAGCAAGCACGATACATTGATTACCAAATTTTTCTGCGCCTTCTTTGATTATAGAAGGGTCTTTTATCGCTGCTGTATTCATAGATACTTTATCTGCACCAGCCTTGAGCATTTTGCGCATATCTTCTACAGTTCTAATTCCTCCACCAATGGTAAATGGAATGAAAACTTGACTTGCACAATCATTTGCTACTTTTACAATAGTATCACGTTGTTCATTAGAAGCTGTTATATCTAAAAAAACAAGCTCATCTGCCATTTCTTTATCATATACGGAAGCAAGTTCTATAGGGTCGCCTGCATCACGTAAAGAAACAAAATTTGTTCCTTTAACAACTCGTCCTGCTTTTACATCAAGACAAGGGATTATTCTTTTTGTGTACATTATTTATCCCTCCTTAGCTATTTTTATAGCCTCTTGTAAAGATAAATTATCTGTATAAATAGCTTTACCTACGATTACGCCTTCAATGCCATCTTGTTCATAGCCTTTTAAAATTTTAATATCTTCAATAGAAGATACTCCGCCAGAAGCTACTACTTTTACCCCGCTATAACTTGCAAGTTCTGCTGTCGCTTTTGCATTTACACCAGATAAAGTGCCATCACGAGAAATATCTGTATAAATAATATGTTTTACACCAGCTTCAGCCATTTTTTTAGCCAATTCTTTCGCTTCCACATTGCCAGATACGCCCCAGCCATCAACAGCTACAATGCCATCTTTAGCATCAATACCTACAACAATGCGTTCACTGCCATATTTTTTGCAAGCATCTTTTACTAATTGCGGATCTTTTACAGCTACAGAACCCAAAATAACACGGCTAACACCCATATCTAAAACTTGCTTGATATTTTCCATAGTGCGAATACCGCCACCAAGTTCTACAGGGATATTCACTGTTTTTAATATCATTTCTACAACATCTAAATTCTGTGATTTTCCTTTTAAAGCTCCATCTAAATCAACTAAATGAAGGTACTGACCGCCTTCATCTTCCCATTTTTTTGCCATGATTTCTGGACGCTCAGAAAATACAGTTTCCTGATTAAAATCACCTTTTACAAGGCGTACACATTTACCATTTCTAATATCTATCGCTGGAAAAATAATCAATCTTCATTCACCCTTCTACAAAATTTTTAATAATTTTTAAACCAATATCACCTGATTTTTCAGGGTGAAATTGTGTCGCTACTACATTATCTTTTCCCACAGCAGCTACCAATTCTTCGCCATAACTAGATTTAGCTAAAACTATAGATTTATCTTCTGGACAAGCCTGATAGCTATGTACAAAATAAACATATGGTTCTTCTTTCAATCCTGCAAATAAATTAATATTTACATTCTGATTATTTTCTTCATCAATAACTAAAGAATTCCAACCCATATGCGGAATTTTTAGCCCAGGAGCATTTATTTTTTTTACCATGCCTTTAAAAATTCCTAAGCCTTTTACTTCTGGTGACTCCTCACTGCCTTCAAACATGATTTGTTCACCTACACAAATTCCCATTACAGGTTTTCCTTGTTCAATAGCTTCTAAAACAGAATTTTTTAAGCCTGATTGCTCAAAATTTTTCATGCAATCACCAAAAGCACCTACACCAGGAAGTACAATTTTATCGGCTTTTTCTATTACTTTTGCATCACTTGTAAGCACTACATCTGGAGAAAATTTCAAAAATGCTTTCTCCACACTAAATAAATTGCCTACACCATAATCTACAATTGCAATCATTAGAATAACTCCTTTAACTAAAAATTTTTATCTTATTCTAATACTCCTTTTGTTGAAGGAATTTTATCTAATGCTCTTTGATCGAATTCTACAGCTTGTCTTAAAGCATGACCTAAAGCTTTAAATACACCTTCTACTTTATGATGAGAATTTTTTCCATACATCACTTTTATATGCAATGTAATTCCAGCATTAAAGGCAAAAGCTCGCATAAATTCTTCGACAAGTTCTGTATCAAAATCGCCAATCATCGGAGCTAACTCACCCATATCACATACTAAATAAGGTCTACCACTTATATCTAAAGACACCAAAGCTAACGCTTCATCCATAGGAACATAAAAAGTTCCATAGCGATTTATACCACGTTTATCACCAATTGCTTCTTTAAATGCTTGCCCTAAGGCAATACCACAATCTTCTACACTATGATGACCATCAACTTCTATATCTCCATCACAGAAAATATCCATATCTATCAAGCTATGCGCTGATAATAAAGTCAACATATGGTCAAAAAAGCCTATTTTAGTCTTAATATTTGATTTTCCTGTGCCATCAAGATTTAATTTTATATCAATAGCTGTTTCTGCTGTAGTGCGTTTTATAGCACCACAGCGTTTTTTATTTAAATCCATACCATTCAATCCTTTTAATTTTGACTTTCTACAAAATCTTTTATAGCTTTATACACAGCATCATTTTCTGGTCTAGTTCCCATAGAAATGCGCAAGCAATTTTCAAGTCTTGGAGCATTGCCAAAAGAACGCACACCAATACCAATATTTTCAAGATATTCATTTAAAGCTACAGCTTTATCATATTTTATCAAGATGAAATTTGTTGCAGATGGATAAACTGTTATTCCATCGATTTTGCTCAACTGTTCGCTCATGCGTTTTCTTTCTGCCACTGTCATTTGAATACGTGGAATATATTCATCTCTCATTTGATACACTATATCAGCAGTGATAGCAGATAATACATTTACATGATATGGCATACAAGCTTTACCCACCATTTCAATGATTTTTTTATCAGCAATCAAATAACCAACTCTAGCACTAGCTAAACCATAAGCTTTAGAGAAAGTTCTTGCAATCATTAAATGTGGATAATCTTTTAAAAATCTCATTGCAGACTCGCCATCAAATTCTACATATGCTTCATCAATAACTAAAGCACAATCAATATTTTTAGCTACATATTCAATATCTGCCATAGGAATTTTTGTACCAGTAGGATTATTTGGGGAACAAATGACAGCAAGAGAAGCTTTATTTTCTTTTACAGCATTGACAAAATCACTTGCATTGAAAGTATAATCATCATTTAAATCCACAGGTACACCAATGGAAGCGCTAAATTTGGCATAGATTTTATACATGGAAAAAGATGGTTGTGGATATACTATTTTTCTACCTCTACCGCCAAAAGCGAAGAATAATTTTTCCAAAATTTCACTTGAACCATTGGCGATTAAAATATTTTCTTTATCTAATCTAAAATTATCAGCAATTTGTTCTGCTAATAATTCAACTTGTTCATTAGGATAACGGTTAAAAGCTACAGAAGCCAATCGTGCCATCAATCTATCTTCAATTATTGGTGGCAAATTCATATTAGACTCATTTGCATTTACCTTTATATCCCAATCACGCTCCACTACATCGTAGCTAGGCATATCTTTTAAACCAGTTCTATATTTTAATTTAATCAATTTTTTCACCTCTTAATTTTATTGCATTTGCATGAGCTTGTAATCCTTCTGCTTCAGCTAAACGAACGATATCAGAACTTACCTCTTGCAAAGCTTTTTGTGTATATGAAATTATGCTTGTACGTTTCATAAATGTTTCTGTATTCAATACAGAATAATAACGTGCTGTGCCACCTGTAGGAAGTACATGGTTTGGCCCTGCAAAATAATCTCCAAGTGGTTCAGGAGAATAAGCACCTAAAAATACTGCCCCTGCATGACGTACATAAGGAAGTAAACTAAATGGATTTTCAGTCAAAATTTCCATATGTTCTGGTGCAGAGTAGTTCGCAAGTTCCATTGCCTGCATGAGATTTTCAGTCAAAATAATGCGACCATTTCTTTCTAAAGATGCTTTTGCAATTTCTTTTCTAGGCAATTTAGCTAATTGTTTTTCTACTTCTGCCAAAACTTTATCTGCTAAGGCTTCATCATCAGTGAGTACAATACTAGAAGCGAGCATATCATGTTCTGCCTGACTTAACATATCTGCTGCTGTATATACTGGGTCTGCTGTTTTATCTGCTACAATCAAGATTTCACTTGGACCTGCTAGCATATCAATATCACAATGTCCATATACTGCTTTTTTGGCAAGAGTTACGAAAATATTACCAGGACCTGTGATTTTATCAACTTTCGGAATAGTTTCTGTACCAAAAGCCATAGCAGCTATAGCTTGAGCTCCACCTACTTTATAAATAGCATCAACACCTGCCTCTTTAGCAGCTATCAATACATATGGATTTAATTTTCCATCACGAGATGGTGGTGCCATCATGATGATTTCTTTAACACCTGCTACTTTTGCTGGCATTACATTCATCACTACAGAAGAAGGATAAGCTGCTGTTCCACCTGGAACATAAACGCCTACTCTATCTAATGGTATTACAGATTGCCCTAATATAGAGCCATGATTTCTATATGTAATCCATGAATTTGGTTTTTGTTCTTGGTGATATCTACGTACATTTTCAATAGCCTTACGCAAAGAATTTACGATATCTTCATCAGCTACTTCATATGCTTGAGCATATTCTTCTTGTGTTACTAAAAATTGTTCGGGTGTAAAATCTGCTCCATCTAATAATTTTGTATATTTGATTACAGCTTCATCACCATTATGACGAACTTCATTTACAATGCGTTCTACAATCTGATTAGCTGTTAAATCTTCACCGTATAATTCTTTATTTTTTTCACGAATACGAGGATTTAATTCCACTTCATCGAAAGCGGCTTTATCTAATTTTTTTTGTATTGCTTCTAAGCCTAATTCTTTTACTTTTAAAACTTCCATTTATTCATTAGCCCCTTCCAATTCCATTTCCAAAGCTTTTACTAATTTACTGATGCGGTCAAATTTTAATTTAAAACTTGCACGATTGGCAATCAATCTAGCACTAGCTTCAGCGATAAATGCTATCTCTTCTAAATTATTTTCACGAAGTGTAGTTCCTGTTTCCACTATATCGACAATACTTTCAGATAAACCTACGATTGGCCCTAGTTCGATAGAACCATTCATTTTTATATATTCCATCTGCATACCTTTACTCGTGAAAAATTGTTTTGCCACATTAGGGAATTTAGTTGCTACACGTGTATGTGTATAATCTGTTAATTTTGCTCTTTTTTTATCTTTTGGCACAGCCATCATCAAATGACATCTGCCAAAACCTAAATCCAATAATTCATAAACATCTTTTTGAGATTCCATCAACACATCTTTACCAATAACACCTATATCTGCTGCTCCATGTTCTACATATGTAGGCACATCAGCTGTTTTAGCTATGATAAATTTCAATTTTAATTCTTCATTAGTTATGACTAATTTTCTTGATTTTTCTTCTAAATTGTCAGCTACAAAACCAACTTTAGCAAATAAATCTTTAGCTAAATAAAATAATTTGCCTTTTGGTAATGCTATCGTTAAATATTGCATATCGTCTTTTATCATAAAATCTAACCTCTTTTTATCAATTTAAACTATCCGCTAAACAAAGTATCTGTAGTTCACTACAAGCTTTACAGTCAACTTTATCATGATGATATCTTATTATTTCAGCAATATCATTAAGACTTAATTCATTTAATTTTTCAGCGCCAAGTTGTGCATGATTATAATAAATATACAAAGCGTATCTTCTTTTTTGCCAAAAACTTTTTGATTTATTTAATTTTAGCTTTTCAGCCCTATTAGCCCATTGTTTACTTTTTTGTGGTAAAAATTTTCCTAAAAGTACACTTGTTACTTTATCCATTAAACAAATATCTTTAGCTGTTCTACCTACATCATGAAGTAAGCAAGCTCTTATCAATAAATTACAATCTATATTTTCATATTGATTTTGTTCTATAATTTTTTGTGCTGTATATGCCACATTCAATACATGACGTTGGTCATAGACTTGCATGGCAAAAAATAATTTTTGTTCTTCATCATTTAAATATTTATCAATAAATACTTTGTCTTCTACTGTCAGTTTAGCTTTAATAGCTCGCCAAAATTGTCTTATACGCTTAATCATTATTCTAAATAAATTAATTCCTTAAATAATTTATTTTTGATATAAAGCTGTGCTTGCACCTTAGTTTGATTTGTTAAAGCTAATTCCACAACTTTTCCTTCAGCACGCAATTCATTTACTAAAGCAATAGCATCATTTAATTTATCACTTGTATAGGCAACATATATATCCTTTTGATTTTCATCACTCGCAAATTCATCAATATTATTTTGTTTATCTAATGCTAACATCAATCTTTCTATACCCATGGCAAAACCTGTAGCAGGGCAATCTGTGCCAAAATCAGATAACATTTTGTCATATCTACCACCACCACAAATTGGATAACCTATCATTGGTGCATATACTTCAAAAATCATACCTGTATAATAATCAAAATCACGAATAACACCTAAATCGAATTTTACAAAATCTGCTAAATTATATGCTTTCAATAAAGTGTAAATATCATGTAGATTATCTAAAGCTTTTCTACTTTGTTCATTCAATGCCAAATTATTTGCAATCTCTAAAACTTCTTCTTTTCCCTGTAACATTGGAATAGATTTTAATGCTTCTTTTGCTTGTTTAGGCAATTTTGTATCTTCTACAGCATTAGTTAAATCTACTAAGTTTCTCTGTTCTAAAGCTTGTCTAATTTGTAATTGTTTTTCTTGAGATAATCCCATCTGTTGCATGATGCCATTGATAAAATCAACTTGACCTATACATACCTCAAAATTTTTCAAGCCAACTTTTTGTAAACTATCCACAGCTAAAGCAATTACCTCAGCATCACCTAAGGCTTCAGCTACCCCCATCAATTCTACGCCAGCTTGATAAAATTCACATTGACGACCTTCTTGTGTCTGTTCATAACGATATACATTACTAATATAAGAAAGTTTATATGGAAGAATATCATCACTCATTCTACTAGCTGCTACACGCGCAATTGGTGTTGTCATCTCATGACGAAGAGCTACTGTTTTATTATTTTTATCAAAAAATTTAAATAGATGAGTTTCTATGCCACTACGATTATTAATCGTTAAAGTATCTACATATTCAATTGTTGGTGTAACAATTTCATCATAACCCCAAAGACTAAAATTTTTTGCCAATTTAGATTCAATCTCACGTTTTACTTTTGCATCTTTTGGCAAAAAATCTCTTGTTCCATACGGTATTTCTAATAATAGACCTTTGTTCATAAAAAATATTCCTCCATTCATTGCCTTTGTTATTTTAAACGGTTCAATACCGTATCATAACCATCTGCTCCATAATTTAAGCATCGCTTTACTCGACTAATTGTCGCTGTACTCGCTCCTGTGCGTTCTACAACTTCTTCATAAGTATGACCAGCACGAAGCATTCTAGCTACTTCTAATCTTTGAGCCAAAGCTTTCAATTCACTTACTGTACAAATATCTTCAAAAAACTGATAACATTCTTCTGTATCCTTGAGTGTTAACATAGCCTTACATAACTGATCCGTTAAATTATCTCTTAATTTAGGATTTACCATTTTTATACTCCTTTTACTTTTTTACTTTATCACTTTAACTTACGAAAATTTTATATATATAATAATCCATCTATATCTAACTGTCAAGTATGAGCTAAATTACTATAAATTTAAACAATTAAGAAGAAATATCAGAAAATTCATATTTAAAACATTTTTTTTATTTTTGTGTTGACAATATGGGGGTATAAATGCTATTATATGGGTGTCGGAACAAATGAGATATACAGTCACATATGTGATGATGCATGTTTAGACAGCTTAGTTTATAATAACTATAGATATTTAAACTTTAATATTTATATTTTGAAAAGAGGTCTTAACATGCAACCCGTATCTAGAAGAATTTTAGTCAAAGTCGCTCATATGTATTATGGAGCCGACATGAAACAAAGTGATATCGCTAAAAAATTAGGAATTGACCGCTCTACTGTTAGTAAATATCTAAAAAGAGCAAAAGAAACTGGTATTGTAAAAATCTTCATAGCTCAAGACAATTTTGAAACAATTGAATCTCAGTTAGAAGAAAAGTTTAATTTAAAAGAAGTCTATATCGTCCCATCTAGTGAAAATAAAGATGAAGTTTATTCCAATTTAGGTAAAGCCGGACTAAATCTATTAAAACGTCTAATCAAAGACAAAATGGTAATCGGCTTTAATTGGGGTCGTTCCATGGGGGCTATTGGCTATCAAGCAGCTATCGAAAATTTCCCAGCTGTTGATGCTGATTTCGTACCTTTGGTTGGTGGTTCTGAAAGCTTAGATGTTGACCTTCATGTAAATACAATTTGCTATAAGGTTGCAAATGCATTCCAAGCTAGAAGCCATTATCTTTATGCTCCAGCTATAACGAAAAATACAGAAACAAAAAAAGCAATTATAAATGATACTAATTATTTAAGAATTCAAGACTTATGGGATAAATTAGATGTAGCCTTTTTAGGTATTGGTTCTCCTACATCTGCTTCCAACGTAATTTGGACTGATGGACTAAAATCAGAATACATCACTTCTTCCTTTGGTAATCGTATCATCGGTGAAACTTGCACTCGTTTTTATGATAAAAATGGTAACGAAGTACCAACTGAAGTTGTAGATAGGACAATCTCCATACCTTTTTCTCAATTACATAAAGTCAAATATGTAATCGGAGTTGCAGCTTCTGACGAAAAAGTTCCAGCTATCTATAGTGCATTAAAAGGAAAATTAATCAATATTTTAATCACTGATGAAAGCACTGCAAAAAAATTACTTAATTTTAACAGTTGATAAATAAAAAGGAGGAAAGCTCTCATGTTCTGGACATTTATTGTATTAGGTATAGTAATGTGGCTTCTCCAAGGTTTATTGAATATTTACCAATTAAAAAAATTTAATAAGGAATTAAAAAATCTTCGTCAATCTGGCCGAGTCGCAATCGGCAAGGCCAGAGGCAGATTTAAAGCAGGTTGTCTGTTACTCTTATGTATAGATGATGATTGTAAAATACTCACCGGAAAAAAACTACAAGGTGTAACAAGTTTTGCCAGATTTAAAGATTTCAATGAATTAAATGGATATTACCTTCCAGAAATCACTGAAACAGACTGTCAAAACTTCGATAAACAAACAAGCTCTGCCATCTTATCTGCCGTTGAAGAATATAAACAATATACAAAACAACAAAAAGAAGCGTCCACATGCATTGAAAATGCATCACAATAATCAAAAAATTCTAAATTAAAGGAGAGAATATTTATGGACACTTTAGTACTACTAGCTCAAGGTTTTATTGGTATGTTTAACAAAGGTGGCGAAACGTTCATCGGTCTTGTTTCTGGTATCGTTCCTACCCTCATCTGCTTATTGGTAGCAATGAATGCAATTATCCTCTTTGTCGGCACTGATAAAGTTGAAAAATTCGCTCATCTCTGTGCTGGTAATGTTATTTCTCGTTACATGATTTTACCTGTTATTGGTACATTCTTCTTCTGTAATCCAATGACTTTATCTCTTGGTAAATTCATGCCAGAAAGATACAAACCATCTTATTATGCAGCAGCTTCTCGTTCTTGCCATACATTAAATGGTTTGTTCCCACACGTAAATCCTGGTGAATTGTTCGTATTCTTAGGTGTTGCTAATGGTATTACTCAACTTGGTTTATCTACAGTAGACTTAGCTCTTCGCTATTTCTTAATCGGTATTTTAATCAACTTCATCGGAGGCGTTGTCACTGACTTCACTACTGCTTATGTATCTAAACAACAGGCGTAGTTTTAAGTGATAAAGTAAAAACTACTCATTAATTTTTATCAAGCAAATTTAATTCGTATATAAAATAAAGGAGATATTTATCATGGCTCAATATAAAGATGTTATTGTTAATGCTGGTGCTGGCGGATTTGGCGGACCTCTTGTATTAAAACCAGATGATAAAAAGAATAAAGTTGTTAATATTACAGGTGGGGTTATTTCTCCTGTATCTCAAAAAATCGCAGAATTAACAGGTTGCGAACTTGTTGATGGTTTCAAAACTAGTGTTCCTGATGATGAAATTCTCTGCGTAATCATTGACTGTGGCGGTACACTTCGTTGCGGTATTTATCCTAAAAAACGCATCTACACAATCAACTTAAATCCAACTGGTGCAAGCGGCCCTATGGCTAAATATATCACAGAAGATATTTACGTATCCGCAGTAAAAGAAAATTGTATCTCTTATGCTTCCGCTGAAGATGCTGCTAATGCACCAAAAGTTGCACAAGCTCCTGCAGAAGAACCAAAAAAATCTACTTACGATACAAGCAAAAAAATCACTGAACAAACTGATGTAGGCTTTATGGCTAAAGTTGGTAAATTCATGGGATATATCACAGCTACTTTATATCAAGCTGGTCGTGATACTATTGAAACAATCTTAAAAACTATCTTACCTTTCATGGCATTCGTTTCCATGCTCATCGGGGTAATCTTAGCAAGCGGTATCGGTGATATCATCGCTCATGTACTTACACCTCTTGCCGGCTCTGTAATCGGTCTTGTTATCTTAGCATTAATTTGTTCCTTCCCATTCCTTTCTCCATTCCTCGGCCCTGGCGCTGTTATCGCTCAAGTTATCGGTGTATTAATCGGTGTTGAAATCGGTAAAGGCAATATTCCTCCTAGTCTTGCACTCCCTGCATTATTCGCTATCAACGCTCAGGCTGCTTGCGACTTTATCCCTGTTGGTTTAGGTCTTGCCGAAGCTGAACCTCAAACTGTTGAAGTTGGTGTTCCTTCTGTATTATATTCTCGTTTTATCACAGGTCCAATCAATGTTGTTTTAGCATGGCTCGCTAGCTTCGGTTTATACGAAAGCTAATTTATCAATAATCAATACAAGGAGATTATCTTATTATGAAAAAAATATATTCTACTATTGTTAAAGATTTAGGTCCTATGGCAGAAGATTTTATCGGTGAAAAAATGATTATTCTCTTCAACGAAAATGCTCCTGCTGAACTCGCTGAATTCTGCGTACTTCATACTGGTAATGAATTAACTGATACTGTAGAAGTTGGCGATATTTTAAAAATCAACGATACTGAATACAAAATTGTAGAAGTAGGCTGTGAAGTTCAAAAAAATCTTAAAGATTTAGGTCATATCGCTCTTCGTTTCAATAATAATGAAGAAGGCGAGTCCTTAGAAGGTAGTCTCTATCTTGAAGATAAAGCAGTTAGCCTTCCTTCAGTTGGCTCTGAAATAGCTATCTTCAAAGCATAATAAATAATAATAACAAAATTATATAAATTGGAGTGATTTTATATGTCATGGTTAGCCCTTGAAGGTAAAACAGCTGTTGTTACTGGTGGTGCTTCTGGCATTGGTAAAGCTGTAGTTCAAGCATTCTTAGATAATGGTGCAAATGTTGTTGTTTGTGATATGAACCCACAAACTCCTGAATATGATTTACATGAAGGCAGTGGAGAATTCCTCTATGTTCCTACTGATGTTACTAAAGCTGATAGCGTAAAAGCTATGGTAGAAGCTGGTAAAGCAAAATTCGGTAAATTAGATATCCTCGTAAATAACGCTGGTATCAATATTCCTCGTCTTTTAGTAGATAAAGATGATCCATATGGTAAATATGAATTAGATGAAAATGTTTTTGATAAAGTTTCTGCTGTAAATATCAAAGGTGTTTATCTTTGTGCACAAGCTTTAGGACATGAATTCGTAAAAAATGGCGAAGGCGTTATCATCAATATGTCTTCCGAAAGTGGTCTTGAAGGTTCTGAAGGTCAGAGCATCTATGCTGCGACTAAAAATGCTGTTAACTCTTTCACTCGCTCTTGGGCTAAAGAATTAGGTAAACATCATGTTCGCGTTGTTGGCGTAGCTCCTGGTATCTTAGAAGCTACAGGTCTCAGAACATTAGCTTATGAAGAATCTTTAGCTTATACTCGTGGTATTACTGTAGAACAGTTACGTGCTGGATATACAAATACAAAAACAACTCCACTTGGACGTGATGGAAAATTAACAGAAGTTGCTGATATGGTTATGTTCTTAAGTAGTCATCGTGCTTCTTATGTACATGGTGTAACATTCAACGTTGCTGGTGGTAAAACTAGAGGTTAATAATTATATTATTAAAACTATATAGATAGGACAGATACTTATGCTTAATATAAATAAAAAAGCCACCATGAAATTGCCGTTTCATAGTGACTTAAAGCCTAATCATTGCACAGACCTAGGCTAAGTAAAGCATATGATAAAGATTTTATCCTGTCAAGCAAAACTAATTTATCCCCATCTTAAAAACAGTCAATATTAATTGGCTGTTTTTTTTGCTCTTATAGTTAACTAAATATTTTTAAAGGTTGACAATTATATATATATATGATTTAATAACAATAAATTATTGTTTATATGTTCATCTTCTTTATTGGTATAAAAATTGATATAAAAAATGAACTACTTAACAAATAATTAAATGAGAGGGATTTTTATGATATTAACAAAGAAAAAAGAAATCTTATCCACGAAAAGTATGATTTTATCAGCTTTATTCGTAGCTTTAATCGCAATTGGTGCTTTTATTAAAGTTCCTGTTCCAGTTTGTCCTTTTACTTTGCAATTATTATTTACTACTTTAGCTGGACTTCTTTTGGGCGCTAATCTTGGTTTTGTCAGTGTCTGTGTTTATATAATCATTGGCTTAATCGGTATTCCTATTTTCACTGAAGGCGGTGGCCCTGGATATATTTTTCAACCAACATTTGGTTATCTAATTGGTTTTGCCTTTGGTGCTTATGTCGCTGGCTATCTCACTCAAAATCGCACTAAATTATCTTTCATTTATCTATTATGCGTTAACTTCCTCAATCTTTTAATCGTTTATGCCTTTGGTATGGTCTATGTATATATCATCAACAATTTTTATTTAAACACTCCTATCGGTATTTGGCCTGTAGTTTTATATTGTTTCTTATTAGCTGTTCCTGGTGATATTGTTCTTTGCATTCTCGCTGCCATATTAGGTAAAAAATTAATACCTAATTTAAAACATTATAAATAAATTATTTAGAAAAGAGATGTCTTATGAGTAAAGGTATTTTTATTACTGCAACTGGTACTGATATCGGCAAAACTTATGTTACTGCCTTATTAGTAAAAAAACTTCGCGAAGCTAATTTCAATGCTGGCTATTATAAAGCAGCTTTAAGTGGTGCTGATAATATTGCTGAAAGTGATGCTGGCTTTGTCAATCGCATTGCCAATATCCATCAAGATGAGCAAACTTTATTATCTTATCTGTATAAAAATGCTGTATCTCCTCATCTAGCTGCTAAAATCGAAGGCAATCCTGTAGAAAAAGATACTGTAATTTCTGATTATGCTACTGTACAAAAAAATTATGATTATGTAACAGTTGAAGGCAGTGGTGGTATAATCTGCCCTATTCGCTATGATGATAAAGCTAAATATTTTCTCACAGATATCATAAAATGGCTACATCTTCCAACATTGATTATCGCTGATGCTGGTCTTGGTACGATAAATTCTGTAGTATTAACAGTGGAATATTTAAAACATCAAAATATTAAAGTACAGGGAATTATTTTAAATAATTACACTGGTGGCATTATGCAAGAAGATAATATCAAAATGATTGAAGATTTAACTGATATCCCTGTCATAGCTTTAGTAAAACCAAATGATAAAGATATCGACATTGATGCTAAATTTTTAGCAAGTTTATATTTATAATTAAAAACTAACTACAATTAAATATTAAATTCAAAAGAAATGGATTGATTTTATGTGTAATATTAATTGGATAGATGAAGATTTAAAATATATTTGGCACCCTTGCTCACAGATGAAAGATTATGAAGAATTAAAACCTATCGTTATCGACCATGGAAAGGGTTCTTATCTTTATGATATCAATGGCAAAGAATATATCGACATCATCAGTTCATGGTGGTGCAATCTCTTAGGACATGCCAATCCTAAAATTAATGAAGCTATCAAAAATCAATTAGATAATCTAGAACATGTTATTTTTGCCAATCTTTCACATAAACCAGCTATCAAACTTTGTCAGGAATTGATTAAAGTTGTACCTAAAGGTTTATGCAAATTCAATTTCAGTGATAACGGCTCTGCTTCTGTAGAATGTGCTTTAAAGATGGCTTTCCAATACCATTATCAAACAGGCAATCCGCAAAAACAGCGTTTTATGTGTTTATCCGAAGGTTATCACGGTGAAACAATCGGTGCTTTATCCGTAGGTAGCATGGATTTATATGCCAAAATCTACAAACCAATGCTCATGAATGCTGTACATACACCAGCACCAGATTGTTATCGTTGCCCTTATCATCAAAATCGTGAAACTTGCAAATGTGAATGTTTCGTACATGCCGAAGAAGATTTCGCTAAATATGGCAATGAATTAGCAGCTGTCATCGTCGAACCACTCATTCAAGGTAGTGCTGGTATGCGAATTTATCCGCCACTTTATCTAGAAAAACTCCGCAAACTCTGTGATGAATATAATGTATTATTAATCGCTGATGAAATCGCAACTGGCTTTGGTCGCACAGGCAAGATGTTTGCTTTTGATTATACAAATGTTTCACCTGATATCATGACTATTTCCAAAGGCTTGACAGGTGGCTATATGCCAATGGCGATAACTATAACTACACAAAAAATCTATGATGCTTTTTATGCAGATTATAATGAAGGTAAAGCGTTTATGCACAGCCATACTTATAGTGGCAATCCATTAGGCTGTAGTGCAGCTTTAGCTGTACAAAAAATCTTGCGAGAAGAAAATATTTTAGCCAAAGCTCAAGATACGGCAAAATATCTCCATGAAAAATTACAAGCAACTTTCTTAAATCATCAAAATGTCGGTGAAATCCGCCATTTAGGCTTGATAAATGCCATTGAACTTGTAAAAGATAAAGATACAAAAGAAGCTTTTGACAGCAAAAAACGACTTGGCTATCAAATATATAAAAATGCCCTTCAAAAAGGTTTATTACTTCGCCCTTTAGGTGATGTATTATATTTCAATCCTCCATTAAATATCGATAAACAAACATTAGATAAAGCTATCTCTATTTGCCATACTTCCATAAATGAAGTTTTAAATTCCTAAAATTAAAGACTATATTTAGACTAAAAATTTCTCTTAGTTTAAATATAGTCTTTTTTTATATATCTTTCCCTATAATTCCTTGATAATCTAGTTCTAAAAATTATATACTATAAAAAAACACATTTTTAGGGTATCTATATGATTTTACGCAAACAACAAAAAAAATTTAAATTACGCTTTCGTGCCTTTAAACGAAAACCATTTTTATTTTTACGTCATTTTTTACTCATCATTATTTTTCGTTTTTTCGGTGTCATTATTTGTTTGTTTTTCACAGTCTTACCTTTACCACTCAGCAACTTCATTCAACATTTGATGAATTTAAATCTATCGCTTAATTCACTAAAAGATATCCTCTCATCTGTAAAACAACTCGCTACTAATTTTTATACTATAATACCTTCGACCAATGATATTATGCGTTTTATCAAATCATTTTTGTTGAATTTTTCACCTAGCAATTTTTATAATATCTTACGCAGTCTACCTCATGATTTACGTCAGTTTTTTTTACAGGCATTTGATTACTTACGTCAACGCTTAAAAGATATACGTTTATTTATCAAGTCCTTATTTCCCTTGCGACAAGCATTATCTCGACTTCGTATATTTATCATCACTCATGCCAATTTAGTCAAACGTCTATTTCGCAATCTTTTAATGGTATTTTTTAACGTATTATTGATAAAAATATTATTCTTAATCATTATCCCATTACTTGGTATCAGTACTATTTATTTTATTGGTATAGATATCAGCTTGATTATCATTGCTACATTGAGTTTATTGACTTCACAACTAGGTACTTTAATCGGTAAATCAGTTACTAATATTCTCATTCGTCTATATGATATAATCCAACAACGAACAACTAAAATGAATATATTTTTATTTCTTATCGCTTTGCTTTACAATAAAATATCTTTATTTATCAAAAAAATTCGCCTACGTTTAATTTTTCTTTTTAGTTGTCTTTTGCAAAAAATATGTTTATATTTTATTGCCCTTTATCTTTATTACAAAATCCAACGACAAAAATTCTAATTAAGGAGCATAACTTATGTATTCTAAAAAATCTCTTTCTCTTTTACTAGCACTTGGTGCATTTGGCTGTTTTATGCCTACTACATTTGCCAATGAAACACCTAATGCTCATAGCTTAGTTGAAAATAATAATCTCATTGCTTCACCTAATTACACTACAGTTATCACTAAAGAACAAATACATGATAATCACTATAAAAATCTAGCAGAAGCTCTCTCTTATGCTAATGGTGTAACTGTAAATTCAGGCTCACTAAATACTTCTCATATGGTAGTGCGTATTGATGGAGATGATAGAGTAGCAATCTTCGTTGATGGTCGTCGCATGAATATGAATAAAGGTATCATGAGCGGTCGTGCATCTTATGATTTAGATTTATTGCCATCTATAATGAATGTAGAACGCATCGAAATTCTTCATGGTGCAGTTGGTTCTACATATTTAAATTATGATACACCTGCTGGGGCTATCAATATCGTTACTAAAAAAGGCGATAAACGTGAAACAACTGTTGATTTAGCTGCTGGTGAACACGGCTCTTGGAAAGTTAAAGCCATAACAAGTGGTAGCTTAGATGATTGGTCATGGGTAGCTACTGGTGGCTTTGATAATGTCGATTATATGAAATATAAAAGTACAGATGACCACACTCATGAAATGCCAAATTCCGACAACAATCGCCGTGAAATGGCTTATCGCATTGATAAGAAATTGACGGATAACACTTCTTTAACTTTTGACTATGGTCATCTAAGCAACGATACAGGTACTTGGATATCCAAAAATTATCCACAGGATTATAATTATGAAAAATTAATCAATCATTTCGCACTCACTTATAATTATAAAGAAAATACTGAGACTCCAGCATTTTTAGCAATTTATCACTATTATACTCAAGGAGATAGCTATATCCCTACTGGTCTAAGTGACCAAGAAAATGAAAAGACTTATAGTCGCTGGGAAAATACTACTCAAGGTATTGATTGGCATGATGCTTGGAAAATCAGTAAAGACCACACCATTTCTGCGGGACTTACTTATCGTAAAGATGAAGTTGATAATATCAACAACGATTACAATAATATTTTCAGCGGCAATTATAATAAATCTATGGATAATTTTTCTGTTTATCTACAAAGCACTCGCCGTTTTGATAAATTAACACTGACTGGAACATCTGCTTATAATAATAATAGTGAATTCGGTGGAAAATACGTTTCTAATGGTGCTTTAGATTATAAAGCTGATGAAAATACTGTTATCTATGCTTCTTTAAGTCAAATTTATGCTACACCATTTTTAGATGATTTATATTTCAATAATGCTCATATTCAAGGAAATCCTAATTTGCGACCAGAGACAGGTTATAAAGGTAGTCTAGGTGTACGTTATAAATTAAATCCTACAAGCAATATCAATTTCAATGCTTTCCTAGAAAATATAGATGATCCATTGGGCTGGCGATATGAAAATAATAAATTCCATGCTGTAAATTTTGAAAATCAGAAAAAACGCGGTTTCCAATTAGAATATAATAAAATTTTCAGTCCAAAATACGATATGTCGCTTGCTTATACTCGTACAATCGCACATACTGATTTTGCTGATGGTAACGGCAATCAAACTGATGTCAATGCAATAGCTCCAAGTAGCTATAAACTTCGCTTTAGTTATCATGATGATACATGGCATAATAATATTTTACTAAATGCTGTATCTGGTAGAGATACAAATTATTACAGCGATAGCAATTATTATATACTTGACGCTAATCTCAATTATAAAATCAATGACCAATGGTCAACATATCTGAAATTAGCCAATATCACCAATGTATCTTATGAAACTATCGGCTCTTTCTTAGATGGAGATTGCCCTGCTCCTGGTAGAACTGTACTCATGGGTATGGAATATAATTTCTAAACTAAAATATAAATAAAAAACAAAAAGGTAGATTAATTTATATATAATCTACCTTTTATTTTTTTGCTTATTTATTTTGCGATATTTAATTTTCAAATCATTTAATAATATTATTAAGTGTTTTTAGCAATGATAGCACCGATTACACCGCCGATTAATACTGCAGCTGTGATATCGCCTTTATCATAATCTTTGTCGCTATCATCATCGCGGTCATCTCTATCGTCACGGTCATGACGTGGAGGTCTATCTCTATCCCAATCATCGTCATCATCATGACGAGGTGGTGGTGGAGTCCAATCATCATCGTCTCTATCAGGACGAGGTGGTCGCTTATCATCTCTGTCATCATCGCGAGGTGGAGGTGGTTTTTTCCAATCCTTATCCTCATCAGAGCGACCTCTATTCCAATGATCATCTTTATCAAAGCCGACTGTATTGAATTGCTGTTCATAAGCAACATTTGTATTCAAAGCTGCTGCTGAAGCTTGATTCATACTATAAACATAACTCACTGGACTGCATAAGAAACAAGATAATGATACAGCTGTTATAATTTTTTTCGCTCGCTTAGAAAATAATTCTTTCATTTTGCTACCCTCCCTATCTAAAAGTTATATACATAAAATTAAACATCAAGTATTTTTAGCAATTACTGCACCAATTACGCCACCGATTAACACGGCAGTTGTGATATCTCCTTTATCGTAATCATTATCATCATCTTTATCGTGTCTATCATGTTTTGGTGGAGGAGGTGGTGGATCATGTCTTTCTTCATGACGAGGAGCTGCACTTACTGTGGATAATTGTACAGCATAACTCACAGGGCTACACAAAAAACATGCTAGGGCTATTATTCCTATAAAATTTTTCAAACGTCCTTTAATTAATTTTAACATATTTACACAACCTTTTATACATCTTTTTTTATTTATGTACATCTTATATATTAAATATATCATGAGAAAATTAAATTATACTTAAAATATTATTTAAAATTAATTAAAATTTTCTAGCTTATCCTTGCCAATAAAAAAGCCATTATCTATAATGAAAAAATGTATTAAATATTTTTAAAGGAGTATCTTTTATTTATGATAAATTTAAACAATCTCTTAACTGAAAAACGCAATCCCTATACATTAAATATTGATAATGTATCCACTTTAGAAATGTGTATGCTTTTAAACGAAGAAGACAAACGCGTAGCTATCGCTATCCGTAATGTATTGCCACAGATTGCTATGGCTGTTGATGAAATCACCTCTCGCCTCAAAGACGGCGGACGCTTATTTTATATCGGTGCTGGCACATCAGGTAGACTTGGCATCTTGGACGCTGTGGAATGTCCGCCAACTTATAGCATTGACCCTGAAATGGTACAGGGAATTATCGCAGGTGGTTATAATGCAATCTTCAAAGCCCAAGAAGGTGCAGAAGATTCTTTGACTCTTGCCCAAGAAGATTTACAAGCAAAAAATTTATCCGCCAAAGACTGTGTTGTCGGTATTGCAGCCAGCGGTAGAACTCCTTATGTAATCGGCGGATTAGATTTTGCCAATAGCATAAATGCCTTAACTATCGCTATCAGTTGTACTAGTAATAGTGAAATCAGCTCCCATGCTAAAATTGCCATTGAAGCTTTGACTGGCCCAGAAGCAATCACAGGTAGCACACGCATGAAAGCAGGTACTGCCCAAAAAATGATTTTAAATATGCTCTCTACTTGCACCATGATAAAATTGGGCAAAGTCTATAGCAATTTAATGGTTGATGTAAAATCATCTAATAAAAAACTCGAAGAAAGAGCAAGACACATATTAATGGAAGCTACTAATTGCGACCGACAAACTGCTATTGATACTTTAGCCATCACTCAAGGCAAAGTAAAACCTGCAATTTTAATGTTACTTGCCAATATCTCCTATGAAGAAGCACTCTCTAGCTTAAATAATAATGAAGGTTTTATCTCCAAATCATTAAATAGTATGAAAAAATAATTGCGAGGTTTCTATGAATTTACAACAAACAGCTTTTGCTATCTATGAACTTATGAAGTCATTTTCTATCTTAAAAATAACTAATTGTATGACTAGACTTCGCTTACAATTAAAAACAGAAGATATCGCTAATTTACCGTTAAAAGAATTAAAAAATATTCCCAATGTCTTAGGCGTAAACTTAAATGATAATGAACTACAAATCATCTTAGGCCCTGGAAAAGTAAATGAAGTAACGGCTGAATTCAAAAAATTATATGCAAATAAAAATCTTGAAACTAATGCTCAAAATACAAATCAAGATACAAATAACAATCAAAAACAATTTGGCAATGCCGAAGAACTTCATCAACAAATCCGCAAAAAAAATGCTACACCTTTTAAATTATTATTGAAACGCATTTCTAATATCTTCATGCCACTTATACCTGCATTTATCGCTTGCGGTTTAATCACAGGATTATTAAATATCGCCTTTAAAATTGATCCTACACTTACAAACTACCCTGCAATCCAAGTTTTACAAATAGCAGGAAATGCTGTATTTTTCGGCTTAAATATCTTTGTCGGCATCAACACCGCCAAAGAATTCCACGCTTCTCCTATGCTCGGCGGTACTATGGCAGCCATCATCACACACCCAATGCTCAACAATATCAGCCTATTTAATATAGATTTACTCGCAGGTCGTGGTGGTATCGTTGCCGTCTTATTAGTAGTAGCTTTTTCCTCATGGTTAGAAAACAAATTACACAAAATCGTGCCGAAAATTTTAGATTTATTCTTAACGCCACTACTTGTAATTTTAATCGCCACTTTCCCTGCTCTATTCATCTTACAACCTATCGGCGGTATCATCGCTGAGACTATTGGCGTACTTGTAACATCTGCTATCAATTCTGGTGGTGCTATCACTGGCTTTATCATCGGCGGTATCTTCTTGCCACTCGTTATGACTGGTCTTCATCAGGGACTCACACCTATTCACGCTGAACTGCTCAATCAATATGGTGTTACTATCCTTTTACCGATCTTAGCTATGGCAGGCGCAGGACAAGTCGGTGCTTCTATCGCTGTATATCTAAAAACTAAAAATCAAAAACTAAAACAAACCATAGCTTCTGCCCTTCCTGTCGGCTTCATGGGCATTGGCGAACCTTTGATTTACGGCGTAACCTTACCACTTGGCAAACCATTCATCTCCGCTTGTATCGGCGGTGCTTTTGGTGGTGCAGTGCAAGCATTTTTCCATGTAGGTGCTACCTCCATTGGCTTATCTGGTCTACCACTCACAGCAAGCACAGACAAAATACTTTATTATCTAATTGGACTTTTCACAGCCTATATTTTCGGCTTTATCGCCACATTAATAATCGGCTTTAACGATCCTATCGAGGAGTGATATTTTGCAAAACGGCATTTCCATTTATCTTGGCTTAGACAATACATTAGCAGAAAATTTAAATCTAATTCATCTAGCCCATAAATATAATCTCAATCGCATTTTTACCTCATTTCATATACCAGAAACAGATATTTCCCATTTTCAACAAGATTTACAGACAATTTTAAAACTCACACAGAAATATAATATGGAAGTAATCTGTGATGTATCGCCAAACACTTTAGCTCTATTAAATTTAGATACATTAAATATCCAAGAATTAGCCACTCTTGGCATAACCACACTTCGCTTAGACTTTGGCTACAGTGCCGAGCAAATAGCCAAATTAAGTCATCAAAATATAAAATTACAATTCAATGCTTCGACTATCACCCAAGAATTTCTTGATGAATTAAATCATTACCAAACAGATTTCCAACATATTGATGCACTCCATAACTTTTATCCTCGTGAAGGCACAGGTCTAAACGTAAAAAAATTACAACAACAAAACGAATTACTTCATAAATATAATATTTCCGTAGGTGCTTTCATACCTAGCTATAACAAAGCTCGCTCACCAATCAAAAAAGGCTTGCCAACATTAGAAATACACCGCTATCAAACAGCCAGCCTTGCCATGCGACATCTAAAATTACTAGGTATCGACTCCATTTTTATCGGCGATAGCCTACCTACAGAAGACGAAATCCAAGAATTAGCCAATTTAACTGATGAATATATCTTATTAAAAGCAAAAAAATTAACACAAAATAAAGATATACTAAAAGTCTTACAACAAAGCACTTTCACCGCTCGCCTAGATGAAGCAGACGGAGCCATTCGCACCCAAGAAAGCAGGGCATTATTCAAACAAATATATATTTGCCCTGAATATATCGCCCCTAGAGAAATAGGCTCTATTACCTTAGATAATGCCCTTTATGCACGCTACGCAGGAGAAATGCAAATCATCACCCATGCACAAAAAAAAGATAATAAAATCAATACCATTGCTAAATTATTAGACAGCGAATTAATTTTATTACCTTATATAAAACCAAATAGCAAATTTAAAATAAAAATTTAAATTAGTTCTATAGCTAAAAATCAATTACTTTTCTTTCATGAGCAAGAAAAGTAACAAAAGAACTCTACCTCCCGATACCAATTTTTCTTTGTCAATTATAAAACCATGACTATAACGCTCTAAACTCACTTTGCTCAAACAGTAGAGCTAAATTCATAGTCATGGTTTTATTCTTGCCAATAGCCTACGGCTACCGCAAAATTCGCTAACGTGAGGGATATTTGGTTATTATTTTATCAATTTATCATTTTTTCGCTTTTTAAATTTTAATAGTAACACTAATTATTAAAAATCTTCAATAATACCAAATCTTTTCCCGCATTTTAGCATCTTTTTACAATAGCTATTAGCTATTGGTAAAGATAAAGCTTTTAGTTCTACTGTTAAACCTTGCAAGTTTTAAGCATTGTATAAAATGATAATTTTTTCCAAAGCTAAAATTTTATCTGTGGTGATTTTAACATAGTTCTTAGTGCTTTAGCACTCTAGAAATATGTTATGCAACTTGTTGTGATTTGGTTCGTTTCTTTGTCACCAAAGAAATGAACATAACTATTTTTTTATCTCATTTATTTTTTCAACGCTTAAGCCTGTTACATCAGCAATAAAATTAACATCACTGCCATTTTCTAACATTTTCAATGCAATTTCTATTGCTTTATTTTCTGCACCTTTTTTTAGTCCTTCTTTTAGTCCCTCTTTGCGATTATATAAGATTGTAGAGTTATAATCTCTTATCGCTTTTTCTTGTATTTCATATTGACGTCTTTTTATCTCATCTTGTGAAAATATCATTCTTATTACCTATATTTATATTTTTATAGTTTATGTCTATAAAAAACTATCAATGCAATATTGCTACTTTATTAAAAATCTTATCTTTTATTGCAGAAACAGTGTCTATAATTGAATAATTTGTTGTATCAATAACATTTTTCTCATATATTCCAAGGTTGTCGAATTGCTCCCACATCACCTCCACCAGTTCAATATTTGTTTCTCTATCTAATTTGGAACGGGTAATTGCTCGTTGTATAGTTTTTTCCTTACTTGCTTTCAAGATAATATAATGCACTTCATAACCCTCATGAACGATTTTTTGCCATGGCTCTAAAAACCACGGACCAATAATACCATCTACAATTACATCATATCCAGCACGAGCATATCGTTTGGCAGACTCTATAAATGCCTCAATCACAATCAAATTTTGCTCATTCGATTCAGGCAAATATGGTGGAATTGCTCCTTTGCTAAGATAATGATAAAAATCATCTGTATGCATATGTACAGATTTTTCCATATTAGATTCTCTTGCAATAATAGCTGAGGTAGTAGTTTTTCCAGTTCCAGGCGAACCAGTAATTATAATAATTCTTCCTTGCATTATCTATATCTATCCCTTCATAGTTATATTTAAGCTCCCAAAATATTTCAAATTTATTCTAATCAATTAGCTAAATTCAGTATTTTGAATACTTTAATCTACAAAAATTCAGTATTTACAAGGCTTTTCAAAATTAAAAATCTTTTAATGTTACAAATTCAAATACTATTTTTTATTTATTCAATCCTTTATATTTATTTATATTCATTATATCATATCTTTTAAAGCTAAAAAAAGAACTATCTCCTAAAATGATATGCCTTTTCGGCTCATGCTTTGGATAATGCCTTTTTCTTTTAATAATTTTTGATA